>OBAF01000031.1_pt1 | contig 193117 bp, 160 predicted proteins | sample 1517851 | NCBI WGS metagenome assembly OBAF01 (sample SAMN04571706, study PRJEB22368) | human gut metagenome | biome: human gut; material: stool | host: Homo sapiens | place: Luxembourg | collected 2012-10-19 | reverse complement strand
GTACGCGATTATCGCACGGAAGACGGTCGTGTCGATCTTACCCGTGGCGGCGATGGTTCGTCATGGGCGACAGCCATCAATGGCAATGCCATATATGACCTTACCACCTCGACCATGATAGCCGATTCGACGGCAAGCAGCCGCTATGTGGGATACTACGATGCCGCAACATGTCCTTATGGCGAGACCTCCAATGCCAGTAAGAAATTTTGGGGGGACGTAGGAATAAGTGATGACGATATACAATATACTTATATTCGCGACAGTTGGGGCACTTATTATTATAATTATACTTGTGTATATCGGTGGAACAGCGGCGCTAACGGATATGGCAATGCAAATGGAGAAAATTCTTATCAAGTCTCAGGAGAAGTCTCGATATATTCATGGAATTGGGCTACACCTTCGGCCAGTACGATAAGGAATGCAATAAAAAATCAGGTAAATAGCACCTCTTATCTTTATAGAATCACAAATACCCGAGAAGAACGCTATGTGGGTGGATTACAATACGCTGTGGAAAAGACAGTTCAGGCAGCTCGTGCTGCAAACAAATGCCTCGAAGTGTGGGTGGCCGGCGGTACCTATACCGACTATAAAGGCTTTGTCATACGCGACTCGGTATCAGTCAAAGGGGGCTTCCCCAATGTCGAAATAGGTTCACCCGGCGAGAGTGAGCGTCACCCACTCATGGCGAAGGGTGTACCGATTGGCAACGGGAAGCAGACAACCGAGAGCGACATACCTCTCTATGAGACTATTTTGCAGATAAGCAGCACGCCACCAGTTACGGTTACAAATGCCGTTACTGGGCAATATGGGGTGGCATCGGACTTGCCCACATCTATCCGGAAACCTGTTCTCTATCAGCCCGATGTATGTCTACCCACTTATGCTCCATTAGGAGGAACCTATGCACATGGTTCGTCAGCCTCCTCAAATGATGAAAATACCTATTCCAATAGTTATCGCAATGACTATCTTCATTATACCGGAAATCCTGCGTGGGACGGTTTTACCATTCGAAACGGGTTTATCAATGGTATATCGGCCAATCGCGATGGTGGTGCTGGTGTACGCCTTTTCCAAGGGGTGACGGTGCGAAATTGTGTCATACGTAACAACTATAATATCGGAGAGCGGACTCGAGGGGGAGGAGTCTATGTAGACAGTAATGACGGAACTGTCGAAAACTGTTTTATTTATGATAATGTCGTAATATCGACAAAAAACAGTAATCCTGACGGGTATGGAGGTGGTATGTACATGATTCTAGGTACAGGATATAACCTCCTGGTTACAAATAATTATGCATCGGATAATGGCGGCGGAATATTTATTGAGACTGCGACATTCTTTAACAATACCGTCGCTTATAATGGCTCCAAAGGAGTCGGTGGCATGTATCAATATCAAGGAGACTATAATGAAAATATCTCTTTGAATGTATTTAATACACTGTTTTATGGAAATTCCAATAAAGTAATTGGTGCTGTTACACCTTCAAAACTTGAACGTTTCAGAAATTGTTATGTCCATACTCAAACAGCTTACAATCAAAATGATGATAATGATAGGGCTATTGTAAGTAAACTTAGCGAAGCCGATGGGAATATGCAAGGTACGGCTTTGGCCAATCCTTTTTCCGATCCCGATGCCAAAGCAAATAATAATTTCCGGCTCTCCGGCTCTTCACTCTGCATCAATGCCGGCCTTAATGAGCCGACAGACCCCAACGACGCTTCCAAGCGCATTACTCTCCCGCTTACCGATGTCGATTTTGCCGATCGTATACAAGACTGTACCATCGATATAGGTGCATATGAATACAACGGTGCATATAGCATTGCTCCTGCCGAAGAATCATTAGTCATCGGTGGTACGACGTATGAAAAAGTGTATGTCTACTACGTATCGTACAGCGGAGCCGAAGAAGGTAATGCTTCGGCATCGAGTCCCGATAATGCGGCTTGTTGGATGAAGTTGCAGCAGGTACTCGATGCAGCCGGACGCCAGAAAGCCCAGAATCCCACCGTGCCTTGTGTCGTAAAGGTTGCCGGTAGCTCGACTCCTTATGCACCACGGCGTACAACGGTTGTCCCCGCCGAGAATCAGATGGTAGAGGAAGATGAAGATGTGCGCAGTTACGCCCTTATCGTACCACGTGGAGTAGAAGTCTGGGGAGGTTACGACGAAACCTTTGCCGAAGCTTCACGCGATATTCCCGGCCATCGGACAACATTCAAAGCCGAGTATGTTTCGGCTGCCGATACGTCGCTTATTAACACATACCACGCAGTTGTCTTTACCGATCTGCTCTACGATGCCGACGGTAATCTCATGCGCGACAGTAATGATGCCTACCAGCGGATTCCTGCCGAAGTTGGATATGCGGTGCTTGACGGGCTGTTTATTACCGGTGGAAGTGCCGATGGTTCACTGCGCGAAGACGATAGCCGCGGGGGAGGCGTCTTGGCCGAATCGTATGCTCATATACGCAATTGTATTGTACGGGGAAATTCTGCATCACAAAAGGGTGGTGGAGTGTACCTGAAACCTGGTGCTATCGTTTCGGGATCTCTTATCTGCGACAATAGTGCCGATACCGGAGCCGGTCTGTATATCGGTAGTCAGAGCGGAAGCGACTCGACCTACATCATCACCTCGACCGTTGTGCAGAACAATGCCTCGGGTGAAGGTGGCGGAATCTATTTTACCGACCGTAGCTTGAATGTCAATTCTTCGGTATTCTGGGGCAATACGGCCAATTATGCCAAAGATGTATATGGCAATTATAATGGCGATGAAAACGATACCTATCCCTTCTCTTATGTGGCTGTAGAGAATTTGTTGATACCCGGATTGAACAACCGTTCGGTCTCGGCCGATAATGCCAGTGGTGTGCGTTTTGTCGAGAACGATTCTCTTTATATGATTGAGGAAACGTCTATTCTGGTAGGTACCGGAATGCCGGCAACAGAGTATATGACATGGATATCGGGAGTGCAGGCATCGACTCATGATTTTTCTCACGAAGTGCGTATGCCCGATGAAAACATAGATATTGGAGCCCGTGCATTAGGCTATTCAGTAACGCCTTCTGACAATGTTCTTCTTCAACGTATCTTTGTTACCGATGGTACCGTGCTGCATAAAGATCTCAGACAATTACTTTCGGCACAATTGTCGGGTAGTGATACCCTGTATCAGGTACGTGGAGCATCGTTTGTCTATCCCATGTACGAATTGCACGATGCATTGCGGTATATCAAGCATATTCGCAACAAGCAGGAACCGTTGATAGACGGGCAGGAAAATCGAAATTTGCGCTTTGAGATATACCTTGCAGGGGGTACCTATACGCCGCGTGAAGCCAGCGACGGCACGACTGTCGAGAATGCCCGTACGTCGACATTTACCGTACCCGAAGGTGTGTCTATTTTCGGCGGATTCTCTGGTGATGAACTCTATTGTCAAGAGATAGATCAGGTAACACATTCGGTTGCTGGTATCAATTTTGAAGGTGGTAGTGGTACCGATTACCTTAATGCCCGTGAACGTATGGATATAAACGGTAATTCCATTATAGAACCATGGGAGTATGTTTACCAAACATATTTTTCAGGAAAGACAAATAGCGAAATAAGTGTGCATGGCGTTTATCATGTCATTTATGCTTGTGCCGATCCTGATAAGGTGGGTACACTTCCCGATTTAGTTTATTCCCCCAACTCTCAGGTCGCTTCGGGGTTGCCTATTATTATCGATGGCGTGACCATAACGGGTGGTTATGCTGCAAATTTGGTCTCCGGCGACGAAGCTTATCTTGACAATTATTATAAGGGCGGTGCTGTATGCGTCGACGGTACTGATAACGGCGGCATATCGGAACAAAGACGTTACATACCGCTCACCATCCGTCGTAGTCTCATCTACGGAAACAGCGGTATATTGGGAGGAGCCATATACAATACAGGTATATGTTCGATATTCAATTCGCAGATATCTGCCAATGAGGCGGTTGCTTCAACTGCCGGAGTAGGTGGTGAGTATGCCGGTTCGGGTGGGGCTATTTATGTCGATGGAGCAGTCTATTCGATAAATTCATTGTATGCCAACAACGAGGCCGCCAATAAAGGAGGTGCAATTTTCAATGAAAGCCTCTCTCGTATTTGGGTGGTAAACTGCAATTTGGTACGGAACAAGGCTGCCGAGTATCCTTGTATCTATTCGTTGAACAAGTCGTCCATAGGAACTGAAAGTCTCAATCTCTCGGCCAACTTGGTTTTCAATACGGCCTTTTGGGGTAATGAGTCCGATGCAGCCCGTTATACAATCAACAAGTGGCGGGCCGACGGTACATTGTTTGCCGACCCTTCCGTTGCCGACGCTCCCGATATTCTTCATTTCTGTGCCTATGAAGAGGGGTGGGACAAGACCCCTGAAATAGGAGAGAACGACAGAGACGAAGAAGCTGTCGGAAATATTGAAAATTTCAAGAATAACAACGTGCAGCTTACCACCGAAAACCGGTCGCTGTATGGGCCAAACTTTGCCAACCCGTCGACGCTGGCAGGCGTGTCCGGATATCAGCAGGCTGCCGACTGGTCGCTCAGTCGCATCAATCCCATGGTCGATGCCGGGTGGGGTTGGGGCGCTCAGGAGTACAATGATGCCACCGATTCTTGGCTGTGGACGGTTCCCGAGCAGACAGGAGGCCTTTATTTTGAAATTCCTCATTATGTGGAGCTTGGAAATATTACGATTTATGAACCCTTGTTCCCGGGCTTGGACGATTTGTATATGAGATCAGGCGATGGCCGTAATATCAGTCGTGTCTGTCTCGATCCCAACCGCACGATTGAAGAGTCGGGCCAGAATACCTATATCGATATAGGTGTCTATGAATATCAGCATTCACTTCTCAATATTGATGCTGATACGCTTTATGTGTGTGCCGAAGAGGTTCCAGGAAATGTTAATGACGGTTCGTCTTGGTCTACGGCAACGAGCAATCTGCAACGAGCCATAGAACGGCTTTTGCTCAATCGCAATGGAAAAGACAAAATCATTTACATGACCGAAGGTGAGTTCGCTCCTATTTATACGATCAATAAGAATGGTGGCTTTGTGGTTAATACCCGTTATGGGTCGCAAGGCGAGACGGTTGCCGGAGAAACAAAAAATGTCGGTTCACTGCGCATATCTGGCGGGTACAACGATGATAACCAGTTGCAACCAATACCTGTGGAGAGTCCTATTTATCGAGGGGAAAATTACAAGACCGTCATTACAACCATCAATTCTGGGGTGAAGTCGCTTTTCAACATCGAAGACATTGCCAATCGGGAAGGCAATGAGCAGGACGCTGTATCGAATCGGACGGTTATCCCCATGACGATTGAAAACCTTACCTTTGAAAATCCCTACGGAGCCGCATTCCGATATGAAACAAGTAGCGGAGTCGATGATGACAATACGGTGAAACTGGTGTTGAGTGGTTGTGAGTTCAGAGGTAGCGATGGAGAGTCGGTTGGCTTGCCGGTGGTGAAGATAGCCGGTCGCGGGGGACGCACGCTCATTTACAATACCCTGTTCCATTCCAATCGGGGAGTACCCATCGATGCAGTCGATACAGAAATTTTCAATGCGACAATAGCTCTGAATACCGGTGTGCCGGTACTCTCCGACAGTATATATGGCGGAGATGCACAACCTCGTTATCCTTCCAAGCTGTATAATTCGGTATTATGGCGTAATGGTGGAAAAGGCATCGACCAGTCTGCCTCGGCAGGCATCGTTATGCCACAGCTATCCTCTTCACCATCGGCAGGAAATCAGATTATTCAAGTCGATAATATCCGTTACAATGCCGTACAGAATCTTTCTGCCACCACGTTGGCTCTCGATGATGCTCAATATCATAACGATAATTTGTCGGCACAAAACGATGATGTCATCAACGGTCCTAATTTCTTCAATCCCTATGATGGAGTGTTGGCATCTCGCGATTTCGACATTGGAGCTTCGGCAAATCTTCTCAACAAGGGCGATTCCATCAGTTATCGTTCGGCCCTGAATCTGGCTTCCGACCAATCTTCGGGCTACGACATATCATTAAATAGTGCCCGTGTGTATGACGATAATATAGATCGTGGGGCGTATGAGAATAACCAATTGTTGTATCCGATTCTCTATGTCCAACCCGGCAAGACTCTTGAAGGAGACGGTACTACTTGGGAGAATGCCTTTGGACAAGGTCGCTTGCAAGAAGCCATCGATTTATGTGCCGTCTATGCAGCAACCCGGGCCAATGTCGGTGAAAATGCTGTCGTTTTTGTCAAGAGCGGTCACACCGGTGAGTCGCTGATTCTACGCAACGGTGTTTCGGTCTACGGAAGTGTGGCAGCCAGTTACACCGATACGGTTACGGTCGATGGCGTGAACCCTGCCGTTACGGTCGAAAAGGTTATTGCCGACCGTCCGGGCCTTTTGGCCTCGACAACCACCCGTACACGCATCGAAGGTGTTTCTTACAGTAGCAGTGATGCGTTTGGTGGTATTGTCGTGCTTGATGGTTTTGAGGTAGAACCCGCCGCTGAATCGCCTGCCGCGGTAGTATCGCTTTCTTCACAAATGGTGCTGCGTAACAATTATGTACATGGTGCAACAGTTACCGGAAGTAACGCTCCTGTCATTGCTAATCATGGCGGACTGCTCTATAATATGCTTGTGGCCGACAACCGACCGGCACAAGGGGCTCCGGTAGTAGCCAATGAGGGCGGTACGCTGGTCAATCTTACCGTAGATGCACCGGTTGGCAGCTCTTCGGTTGTACATTCAGGTTCAGGACAGATGTTCAATACCGTGGCTACGCAGGGTCGTGTATTCGAAGCTTCACTCTATACCGGCGATGACCTTCCCCTCGACGGTAATCCCTACAATACCTATTTATCCGATGAACTGTCTTACCAGCTCAAAGAGTTGAGTATGGCCATCGACCGTGCCAGCGCCACTCCGGCCATACCGGCAGTTTTTGCTCCTTATGTCAACTTGGCAACCGACCGCGACATAATGGGTAACGCACGCACCTTTGCCGGAGCTGTCGATTACGGCTGTTTTGAGACTTGGAACATCACCGAGGGTTACAAGGCAACACAAGCTCCGGCCGGTGGTTCGGTAGTCTATCTGCACGACGGGAATCTCCTGCTCGAAAACCTGCCTACTACATTTGCTCCCGGTTATCTCCTGCTCAAAGAAGGAACCTCGCTTTACGGTAATGGAAATACCGTGAGTCTCAACTATGTGGCCGTAGAGCGAACCTTCGATGCAGGGTGGCAGCTGGCCGCATTCCCCTATGCTTTGCAGCGCGACAGTATCAGTCGAGTGCATTACGAAGGAACAACCTATCTGCCCAGTTCCATAGAGGCGGCAACAGGCGACACGGTAGCGACGTACAACGGGCGGGCACGTGCCGAGTCTCTGTCTCGTTACCATGAGGCAAATTCGCCTTATTGGGAAGAGCAGAGCGCATTGGCGGCCAACGAAGGATTCGGCCTTTGTCTGGCACAGGAGGCCGGCACCTATCGTTTTACCGGACGGGCCACGGGTGATGAGCCTTTGTATGTTGAGAACAATACCGACAAGACCGTCTCGCTCGTGCAGTACAATCTCACCGAGGTGGAAAGCGACGGAACACCCCGTTTTACCCATAAGGAAAATATGGGCTGGAATCTTTTCGGTCTACCTTATTTGGTGGCTGCCTACGACTTGGTCGACATGGATCTTCCCCATCTGCTCTATGGTTACGACGGTCTTACCTATACGACTACTGAGTCGTGGCAGGGCGGTACAGCTCAGTTGGGTGGTGGATACTTCACACAGACGGCTGTTATTGGAGATGGAGAGAAAGAAGAGCTGCTCTTCCCGCAACCTCAGTCGACGAGTCTGATGTCGGCAACAAACACGGGTATGGATCTCTCCTTGCGAATTACCGGAAATGGAGGCTCCGATGAAGCCCGTCTCCGTACGTCCGATTCTCCCCGCGATGCGCTGAGTTACGAGTTGGGCCGTGATGGTGTCAAGTTTATGAGCATGAATAGAAGTGTGCCGCAGATATATGTAACCAATCCCTCGACCGGCACGCGCTTCTCTCTTGCTGCGGCCGTAGACGAGACATCTTCGACTCCCATAGGCGTATATGTGGCCGATAGTGGCTTCTATACCATAGATTTGCCCCGTGAGACGATGACTGATAATTATGATGTAGTGCTCTTGACCGATGTGCATACAGGCCAGACGACCGATCTCAAAGAGTCGTCTTATACCTTCTTTGCCGAAGGTGCCGAAGATGCCGACCGTCGTTTCTCGCTCTCTTTCCGCCGAAAGGAAAGCGCTGAAATCGCTTTGCAGGTGTATCTCCATGAACGCACACTCTATGTCAAGGGACTTCAAGGTGGCGAACGCATTTACCTCTACGACACATCGGGTCATTGCCTGCTCGATGCCCAAAGCCAGGGCTCGCAATACACGACGACAGTCGGGAGCAGTGGCGTATATATCGTCGATGTGGTATCGCCGACCTCTCGCCGTTCATGCAAGGTGGTGTCGCCATAAATAAAGATTAAAGTTTTTTACAGGGAGGGCGCTCAATAGATAGGGCAACCCTCCCTGTTTCATGATTCCTTATTTTTTTTGTCGATGGGCTCGATGGGATAATCGATCAAACATCAACAGCGGTGAAGTTGTTATAAAATTGTCACACGATTGTATCTCCTTAGAAATATACATATCGTTCTTTTGTAGAGCAAAACAGAGAGAATGAAAAACAAGGAGTTCAAGACCATTGTCATGTCCGACATACACCTCGGCTCAAAATGGTCAAAGGCCAAAGAGGCCAATCTTTTTTTGAAAGCCCACACCTGCGAGACGCTTATTCTGTGTGGCGACATTATCGACGGATGGGAAATACTTCGGGGCAAGAAGCCCAAGTGGAAAAAACGCCATACCCACTTTATCAAGCGGTTACTCTCGATATTGCCCCATACGCACATTATTTATCTTCGGGGCAATCACGACGATTTTCTCGATCGTATTCTTCCGCTTGAAATTCCCAATTTTACCCTTTGTCGCGACTATGTCTACCAGAGTGGCGAACGCCGCTATTATGTGTTGCACGGCGATGTGTTCGATACGATAACCACCCGGTTCAGCTGGCTGGCCAAGGTGGGCGATGTCGGGTATAGCATGTTGATGGGCATAAACCGCATTTACAATCGTCGGCGCCGTAAGAAGGGCTTGCCCTACAAGTCGATATCGCAGAAGGTCAAGCAGTCGGTCAAGGCATCGGTCTCGTACATCAGTGATTTTGAAGATTCACTGTGCAGCATAGCCCGGCGGAAAAACTGTACCGGAGTTATCTGTGGCCATATTCATCAGGCCGACGACCGTATGATTGGCGATGTGCATTATCTCAACTCGGGCGACTGGGTGGAGTCGATGACCGCATTGGTCGAAGACTTCGACGGAAACTGGTCGATTATGGAATATACAAAAGAGAAAAACTGATGCGTTACCTGTTTATCGTACAAGGAGAGGGGCGGGGCCATCTTACCCAGGCCCTTTCGTTGGCCTCTATATTGCGCCGACAGGGGCATGAGATCGTAAAAGTCTTGGTGGGTCGCACCCTTCACCGTCAGATACCGGAATTTTTTCTGCGCGAAATCGGCGCACCGGTCGATACCTTTGAAGCCCCGCAGTTCAGTTTCAAAGCCGGAAAGACCCATGTCAATCTGGTGCAGACGGTAGTAGCCAATATGGCTCCGAGGCGTGTCGAGGCCTATGTGCGCAGTATTTGTTTCATACGGGCGCAAATCTTGCAGTATCGCCCCGACGAAGTGGTCAATTTCTACGAAATGCTTTCGGGACTGGCCGTGAAATGTTTCCGTCTACCGGTCGATATGGTGGGCGTGGGACATCAATATCTCATGTTGCATCGGGGCTACCGCCAGGCCGCTCGTCGCGGGTTGAGTGCATGGCTGCTCAGGCAGCACGTGCGTATGAGTGCGGTGGGGTGTCGGCGATTGCTGGCTTTGTCGTTCTATCCGATGGTCGACGATGACAGCCGACATATAACCATAGTGCCTCCACTTCTGCGTAAGGAGGTGTTGCAGAACAAGGAGTGTTCGCGAGAAAACTTTATCCTCGGATACATTGTTAATAACGCCTTTTCCGAGCAGATTAGAACATGGAGCCGCGCTCACCCCGACAGAGAGCTGCATGTCTTTTGGGACAACAAAGAGTATCCCGAGACATGGAAAGCCGAAAGAAATCTTACCTTTCACCGTGTAAATGACAAACTTTTCTTATCTTTAATGCGTCGATGCAACGGGTATGTAACGACGGCAGGATTTGAATCGGTGTGCGAAGCCTTGTTTTACGACAAGCCCATGATGCTTATCCCGGCACACATAGAGCAACAAATCAACGCTGCCGATGCTGCCACCTCTGACATGGCCATTGTCTCTGATAGGTTCGACCTGAGCCGTTTTGTAGACTACCTTGGTCGGTCTCACTCCGATGAGACATTTTTGTATCGCAAGTGGTTGGACATGAGTGAAACCGCGTTTGTCGACCAGTTAATACACAAACATCATGAACTATAAATTCATAAACCGGGAGATCAGTTGGTTGCAATTCAATGAACGGGTTTTACAGGAAGCCTGTGATCCCAATGTTCCTCTGATGCAGCGGTTGCAGTTTCTCGGTATTTTTTCAAACAATCAGGACGAATTTTTCAAGGTGCGGGTTGCCAATATCATGCGGCTTTGCCGTTCCCGTAAAAATTCGGGAAAACTTCTTACCGGCGACTATACGCCCGAGTCTCTCCTTGAAGAGTTGAACGAGAAGATAGCCCTGCTTCAAGAGCATTTTTCGGCTACGTATCAGTCGGTGTTGGAACAGATGGAGAGAGAAAACATCTTTGTTGTCAACGAGAAAAACCTGAATGAGGAGCAGAAGGAGTTTTGTCGAGACTATTATGCCCAAATCATCTCCCCCCGGCTGGTACCGTTGATTATACGCAAATCGGTCAAGTTGCCGTTTCTCCCCGATGGTAACAGTTATCTCGGGGTCAAGATGTCGCACTCGGGCAAGAACTCACCACGCTATGCCATTGTGCGCATACCCACCAGTTCGGCCTGTCCGCGTTTTGTCGTTCTGCCATCGGCCGCAGGCCGCCACGACATTATTTTTACCGACGATATCATACGTCTGATGATAGACCACATCTTCTTCATGTTCTCGTACGACGAAATAGGTGCGTACACGTTCAAGATTATGCGTGATGCCGAGCTTACCTATGACGAAGATGTTTCGAAGAGCCTTTTCGAACGCATCTCCGAAGGAGTATCCAATCGTCGTTACGGCCTACCTATACGCATGATATACGACCGGGATATGCCAGCCGACATGGTCGAAATTCTGGCTGGGAAACTTGGCCTAGACAATGCCGAGATGTTGGCTCCCGGTGAACGCTATCACATGATGAAAGATCTCATGAAGTTCCCCAAGGTGCGTCCCGACCTTCTCTATGCCTCTCAGAAACCCATACAGCACCCCTCCATATCGTTGTTTTCGAGTATTCTCGAAGTCATTGCCCAGCGAGATATTTTCTTGAACTATCCCTATCACACATTTCAGCACTTTATCGATTTCCTGCGTGAAGCGGCCATTGACCCGCGGGTGGAGAGTATCTATATCACTCTGTACCGCACGGCCGAACATTCCAAGGTGATAAACGCTCTGGTCAATGCCGTGAAGAATGGCAAGAAAGTCTATGCCATGCTCGAACTCAAAGCCCGCTTTGACGAAGAACAGAACATGGAGAATACCGACCTGCTGCAACGCGAAGGGGTGAAGATTCTTCACACCATGGAAGATCTTAAAGTGCACAGCAAGGTGGTGCTTGTCGAGCGTCGGGAACGCCGCGGACTCAAACGTTATGCCTATATCGGTACCGGTAATTTCAATGAAAATACTGCCCTGATATATTCCGATTTCGGTCTGTTTACCGCCCACAATGAGATAACGCAAGACGTGTACAATGTGTTCCAATTTCTGTCGAACAGTCATAAGCAGTTTACATTCAAGCATCTGCTGGTATCTCCTTATTATATGCGTCAAGCCTTCTATGACAAAATCGATAATGAAATAAGTCTGGCCCGCAAAGGAGAGAAGGCTTATATTTATGCCAAATGCAACTCTCTTACCGATGTAGGCGTTATAGAAAAACTCTATGAGGCCGACCGTGCCGGTGTCGAGGTGCGTCTCATTGTGCGCGGTGCCTGTTGCCTGTTGCCCCAGGTCGAGGAGATGAGCCGGAATATTCGGGCAATAAGTATTGTAGACAAATATCTCGAACATGCTCGCCTCTATATCTTTGGTAACGGAGGCAATGAATCGATTTATACCGGAAGTGCCGATTGGATGGCCCGAAATCTCGACCGTCGTGTCGAGGTGTGTGTACCCCTCTACGATAAAGCCATTCGTAAAACGGCAAGAGAGGTCTTCGACATACAGTGGCACGACACGGTCAAAGCACGATTGCTTGATGCTGGCAAGCAGAATACTTATGTGAAGCCTCTGCCGGGAGCGATGCCTCTGCGCAGCCAGACGGCTCTGTACGACTATTACGGGACCTCCTCCAATTACAAGGAATAGCTATTCCAGAGAAATTGTGGGAGAGATAAGAAACACTATAACGAAGAAAATTATGCAGGAAACAAACCGATTTACTTTCGGTGCCATAGACATTGGATCCAATGCCATACGGTTACTCATTGACTATGTCGAGGAGTATCGTACGCCCGAATTCAAGAAAGCCGCTTTTGTGCGGGTCCCCATACGTTTGGGCGAAGATGTTTTTGATAAAGGGTATATCACGACCGAGAAAACGTCGGCCTTGGTTCATGCCATGTCGGCTTTTGCCGCCCTATTCCGCACTTTCGATATCGACGCCTACAAAGCCTATGCGACCAGTGCCATGCGTGAAGCCGCAAACGGTCGTGAGGTGGCCGATACGATAGCCCGGGAATGTGGTATCGATATTGATATTGTTGACGGCAATACCGAGGCCCGCACCATATATGAGGCTGGTGGTCTTGAAAAAGTTCTAGACAAGGCCAAATCTTATTTTTATATCGATGTGGGAGGAGGTTCGACCGAGGTGGTTGTTTATGCCGATAGTCGTGAAGTTGAAGCCCGCTCTTTCCGTTTGGGTACCGTTCGTTATATTAGCGGTGCTGTTTCTTCGACAGAGGAGGAGCTCTTTTCGGCCTGGCTGAAAGAAAAGGCCGACCTCTATCACCCATCGGCCATTATCGGCTCCGGCGGTAATATCAACAAAGCCCACCGTCTGCTCGACAAGAAACCCAAAGATGCGATAAAGGCCAAGGAGCTTTATGCTCTTTACACCCGCCTGTGCAAGATGTCGGTGGCGCAGCGTATGGAGGAGATGGAGCTCAATGCCAACCGGGCCGACGTCATAGTACCCGCTCTCTCCATATTTACGACGGCTTTGCGCATAACAGGGGCTGAGACGGTGGTTGTGCCCAAGTTGGGCCTTGCCGATGGTATCATACGTGAGTTGTACCGTGATTACAAAACGCGAGCCAAGAAGTCATAAATGAGTCAAGGCGGCTTCTTGTTGGAAGCCGCCTTGACTATGAATAGCGTGTGAGGTGAGATATTATTTCGTTTTCACTTCAATCTCGGGAGCGATGAGTTTGTACCCTTTCCCGTGAATATTGATGATTTCGATGGAGGGATCGTCTTTAAGGTGCTTGCGCAACTTGGTGATGTAGACGTCCATGCTGCGGGCATTGAAATAGTTGTCGTCAATCCAGATGGTTTTCAAGGCAAAGTTCCTTTCCAGAATTTCATTGACGTGCGCACAGAGGAGGCTCAACAGTTCCGATTCCTTGGTGGTGAGTTTGGTGTTTTTTTCGCCGATGGAGAGAACCTGCTTCTGGGTATCAAACGTGAACTGTCCGATTTTGTACATGGTCACCTCTTTTCCGCGTTTTCCCTTGACCCGACGCAGAATGGCTTCGATGCGGAAAACCAGCTCTTCCATGCTGAACGGTTTGGTGATGTAGTCGTCGGCTCCGATTTTAAATCCTTCGAGAATATCTTCTTTCAGAGACTTGGCTGTCAAGAAAATAATAGGTACTTCGCCATTTACGGTGCGTATTTCCTGGGCCAGTGTAAATCCGTCTTTTTTGGGCATCATCACATCGAGCACGCATAAGTCGTATTTCCCTTTCAAAAAAGCCTTGTAACCGCTCTCTCCGTCGGAGAAAAGGTCGGCAGCATAGCCTTTTGCCTGCAAAAATTCTCTCAGCAGCATACCGAGATTTTCATCGTCTTCGCAAAGTAAGATACGCAACTTTTCTTCCATAATCATTTGTTTTTTAGGGGTAGTGTTATAATAAATGTTGTTCCATGATTCAGTTCGCTCTCGGCTCGTATGGAGCCTTTCAAGACGGTAACGATTTTGTGTACATAGGCCAGTCCGAGACCGAATCCCTTGACATTATGTACATTACCTGTTGATACACGGTAGAATTTCTCGAAAATCTTTTTCAAGTCTTCCTTTTTGATGCCGATGCCGTTGTCTTGGACCGAGATAACGACCTTGTTACCTTCGATGGCGGTTCTTACCATCAGTTGCAGGGGTACTCCTTCGCGGGCATACTTGACGGCATTGTCGAGCAGGTTGAAGATGACATTGGTAAAGTGCATCTCGTCGACTTCGACCAAGGCGTCTTCGGCGTCGAGTTCGGCGTCGATGGTGCCGCCAAACTGTTCGACTTTGAGTTTGAATGTGCTCAGTACACCGGCAATCAGGTCGTTGATGTCGACGATGGAGAGTTTCATCATCGTTTTCTGCCGTTCAAACATCGACATTTGCAGCACTTTTTCTACCTGGAATCGCAACCGCTTGGTCTCGTCGTTGATGACCGTCGATATGTGGTTGAACATTTCGGGACTTTTCGACACGGCCGGGTCTTTCAGCATTTGTGCGGCCAAAGATATGGTCGATATGGGGGTTTTGAATTCGTGTGTCATATTGTTGACGAAGTCGTTCTTCATCTCGGTCAGTTTCTTTTGTCGGAAAAGTTTGACGATGGTGAAGATGAACGTTATCAGCAATACGAGGGTGAAGGTGAACGAGGGAATACTGAAACGTACCGACGAAAAGATATAATCTTTTTTGGTCGGGAAATAAACTCTCAGCTGGTTCTGCCGTTTCGACGGATCGTTGGGAAAAAGAGTTATTGAATATTTGGTTGCTTTTTCTTCGGCATTGTATTCCGAACTTTTATATACTATCCGGTTTTTCGGGTTGTATATGGCATATTGAAACGGAATGTTCAGCCCGTTGTTACGCAACTCGGCTTTCAGGTAGTTCGACAACTGCTCCGTGTCAACACGTTCCAATATGGGTTGGTTGCTGGCCGTAGCAAGTATGTTGAGTATGACATTTTCGAGTAGCCCTTTTTGGTAGAGATACTGGTTTTTCAGCACCTCCTGCATATCCTTGTAGGTATCGGTAATGGAACTCCCGGTGTTGGCTTTGGGTACAGTTACTTTCTCGGGCAGGGAGAAAGTAAATTCTTGAACATTGAGGGTGCTTATCGAACCGTCGGGTGAGACAATAGACCATTGTTGAGTTACCGAGTGGCCGCCCCGTTCGATAGAAAGCAGACGTTTCTGGTTTTCTTCGATGTCCTCGGCAAGGTAACGTTTGGTCTCGTCTTGTTCGAGTTGCGACGATACGGCGTAGAGGCTGCGTTTTACAACTTCGGAAAATTGCTCGTTGCGCATTTTCACCATATTCTCTATGTAGGTAATCTGCATAAAGAGCAGGCTGGTGAAGGTGAGAGCCATGATGATTGCCAATAGCCAGATCGTGGATTTTTTCATACGCTAATATTTGCCTTTCACGGCGAGCGACTCTTTTTTAGAAATTTTTTTCTGTTGGAATTTTTAGAAAAGCTGTCGCTTTTTCATTATTTTTACTGATAAACAATCTAAAAGGCCTTTTTGTTTAACAAAACAACTCTCTTTTTAGATAGTCTATCGTTTAACAATTCGGGGCTAAATTAACAAATAACTGTTTAATAACAAAAAGCCGTCTCAAAAAAAGACGGCTTTTGTATTAATTTAACTAATCGGACTGTTAGATGTGCTATAAAAGTCCGATAGTCGGGTGGGGTATATTATTCGTCGGTCTGTGTGGCTTCGTACTCTTTGAGCAGTTTCTCCTGGATATCGCCGGGAACGAGTTCGTAGGAGGAGAACTTCATGCTGAACGAGGAGCGTCCGCCGGTAATGGAGCTCAGGGCCGTTGAATAGGTCGACATCTCTTTCAACGGAACTTTGGCCATGATTTTTTCAAATCCTTTGACACTCTCCATGCCCATGATGATGGCGCGCCGGCCTTGCAGGTCGCTCATGACGTCGCCCATCTTGTCCGACGGCACGAGCACTTCGACATCGTAAACGGGTTCGAGAATCTTCGGTCCGGCGTTTTTGAAGGCTTCGCTGAATGCGTTGCGTCCGGCCAGGCGGAACGAGATTTCGTTCGAATCGACGGGGTGCATCTTTCCATCGTATACGCATACCCGGACGTCGCGTGCATACGAGCCGGTGAGCGGGCCTTGTTCCATACGGTCCATCAGTCCTTTGAGAATGGCGGGCAGGAAGCGTGCGTCGATGGCACCACCCACGATACAGTTTACAAATACCAGTTTTCCACCCCAGTCGAGGTCGATGGTCTGTGTATCGCGCACATTCATCTTGAACTCCTGGTTGCCAAACTTGTAGCTTTCGGGAGCCGGCATTCCTTCATAGTATGGCTCGATGATGAGATGTACCTCGCCAAACTGTCCGGCGCCACCCGACTGTTTCTTGTGCCGGTAGTCGGCACGGGCAGCTTTGGTGATGGTTTCGCGATAGGGTATGCGGGGTTCCTGGAATTCAACCATGAGTTTTTCGTTGTTCTCGATGCGCCATTTGAGGGTGCGCAGGTGGAACTCGCCTTGTCCCGAGACGATGGTCTGCTTCAACTCTTTCGACTGTTCGACAATCCATGTCGGGTCTTCTTCGTGCATGCGCACCAGTATCTCGTTCAGTTTTTCGGCATCGGCCTCGTTCACGGGTTTGATGGCCCGCTGTATCTTCGAGTTGGGGAATTTCATCAGGTCGAAGGTGTATTCACAGCCTTTCTCGTTCAGCGTGTTTCCGGTGCGTACATCTTTCAGTTTTACCGTAGCGCCTATGTCGCCGGCCACGAGCTCGTCGACCTTGGTGCGTATTTGTCCGCACACGCAGTTGAGTTGGGCAATGCGTTCCTTGCTGCCGCGGTTCATGTTTTGCAGGTCGTCGCCTTCATGCACTTTGCCCGACATTACCTTGAAGTATGATACCTCGCCGATGTGGGGCTCGACCGTTGTCTTGAAGAAGTAGAGGCTGGTGGGTCCATTGGGATCGGGGGCTACCTCGGTACCGTCGTGCGAGACGGGTTTGGGCATGTCGGTTACGAACGGTACGACGTTGCCCAGGAATTCCATCATACGGCGCACGCCCATGTCGCGCAGTGCGCTCACGCAGAATACGGGGAAGATGTCGCGGGTGATGAGACCTTTGCGTATGCCCTCGCGCATTTCATCTTCGGTGAGAGTGCCCTTGTCGAAGAATTTCTCCATCAGGGCTTCGTCGTTTTCGGCGGCCGCTTCGACCAGTTGTTTGTGCAGTTCGAGGGCTTTTTCCTTCTGGTCGGCGGGTATATCGGTGATGGTCGGGGTACCGCCTTCGGGTCCCCAACTGTACATTTTCATGAGCAGAACATCGATCATGGCGTTGAAGTTGGGGCCACAGACGATGGGGTATTGTATCGGCACGACTTTGCTGCCGAAGTCTTCTTTGAGCTGTTCGATGACAGTGTCATAATCGGCCTTTTCGCCATCGAGCTGGTTCATGGCAAAGATGACCGGTTTGTGCATCTCCTCGGTATACCGGAAGATATTCTGTGTACCTACCTCCACGCCGTATTGAGAGTCTATGACAATGACGCTCGTGTCGGTAACATTCATGGCCGTGAGGGCGCTGCCGATGAAGTCGTCGGCTCCTGGACAGTCGATGACATTGAGTTTCTTGTTCAGGAACTCTGCATAAAAAACGGTAGAGAAAACCGAGTATCCATACTCTTTCTCTACCGGGAAATAGTCGGTAACCGTGTTCTGTGCCTCGACAGAACCTCTGCGTTTTATAACCCCACACTCGTAGAGCATGGCCTCAGCGAGTGTGGTCTTTCCCGAACCTTTGCTGCCCAACAGGGCGATGTTTTTGATTTCGTTGGATTGATACACTTTCATGGAATATCAGATTTAAAGGTAAGAAATGTGTTTTTTCGTGTATCGTCGTTTTGCGATAACATTGCGCAAAATAGAAAATAATATCTACAAAAACAATTTGCGCGATGTGTTACAAAACAGTTTTTTAACTTTTTCTTCTTTTGGCTCCGGTCGTGGTATTCCCTATTTTTATTACTTTTACCGTCGTTTTCTTTTATTGATGGCCGGACTTTATCTGCATATTCCTTTTTGTCGCACACGGTGCATTTACTGCGATTTCTACTCTACTGTGGGGGAGGAGGGTCAGACCCGTTATGTCGAGGCTCTACTCTCAGAGTGGCGGTTGCGTCGCGGCGAATTGCGCGGCGAATCTGTCGATACCATTTATATAGGTGGGGGAACTCCTTCGCAACTTTCTCCCCGATTGCTGGAAAGGCTTTTTGAGGGGCTTTCGGCCGATATCGATATGGGCCACTGCCGCGAGATAACCTTCGAGGCCAATCCCAACGATGTCACCCCGGCCTATGCCGCCGTGCTGGAGGTTCTTCCCGTCGACCGGGTGAGCATGGGGGTACAGAGCTTTTCCGACGAAAACTTGCGTTTCCTGCGCCGCCGTCATACGGCGGCACAGGCGCTCGACGCCGTGACACATTTGCGGCGGGCAGGTTTTTCGCGCATCAGCATCGACCTTATCTACGGCCTTCCGGGGCAGACGCCGGCTTCTCTGATACATGACTTGCAGCAGGCTGTTGCGCTCGACCTGCCCCATATCTCGGCCTACAACTTGATATATGAAGAGGGTACTCCGCTCGACCGTATGCGCAACTGTGGGCTGGTGCAGGAGTGCGACGAGTCGCTCTCGCTGCAACTCTTTGAGACGACGGTCGATGTGCTTGCCGCGGCAGGGTATGAGCATTACGAGATTTCCAACTTTGCCCGTCCTGGCGAGTTTGCCCGCCATAATACCGCTTATTGGCAGGGTATTCCTTACCTCGGTCTTGGACCCTCGGCCCACAGCTACGACGGGGTGTGCCGTCGCAGCAATCCGCCCGACCTCCGACACTACATCGCTTCGGTGGAGCAGGGAAAGACGATTTTCGATACCGAGTTTCTCGATGCCGATACCCGTTACAACGACCGGGTGATTACCTCCTTGCGCACGATGTGGGGGCTCGACCTCGACGCCGTGGCTGCCGACTTCGGCGAAGAGCGCCGCCGCTATTGCCTGCGCATGGCGCGCCGTTATATCGAAAACGGCCTGCTCGATGTCTCGGGCGGCCGTCTGAAATTGACCCGTCGGGGGGTGTTTGTCTCCGATGGTGTGATGGCCGACCTTCTGTTTGTCGGCGATGAGTAGCTGTTCTTTTCTCTTGACAGGCAGAGTGTCGGGGCTTACAGATTGAACTTTACACCTATACCCACCGACGAGTATAGCTGTTTCTTCATGGTGAGCCGTTCGGCACGCAGTTTCATTTCCAGCGTGATAAGTTTGCAGATGTCGTAAGTGGTGCCTGCCTCGTAACGTATGCGTTCGATGCCAACCGTGCCGGTGGCATTCATGCTGTTCATGGCTTCAAAAACCTCCATGGAAGCGAATGGTTTCCACGGGTTTCCTTTGGCGATGGTCCCCACCACCTTTATTTGGTTGCGCCATTTGTTGTTGGGAATACCGGCCTTGTGGGTCTGTTCAAATTTGGAACAGAGTGAAAAGTTGAGGTGGGGCGTGGCGTAGCTGCCGTTGAGCCCTACCTGGTAGCGGTGTTGGTGCACATCTTTCTTGCCCGTGCTGCTCTCTTGGTTGAAGTAGGCGTAGTAGGCCATAACTTTGAGGTACTTGGGTACCAGCGTGTAGGTGAGGGTTACCGCAGGCATGAAACGTTCGTAGCCGCAGAAGTTGTCGTTGAGCCACAGGTCGGCCTGCACCAGCACATTCAGGTCGGGGCAGATGTTTTTGCTGACGCTGGCGTAGATAATGGCTCCGTAATCGAAATCGTAGAGGTAATCTTTGGCTTGGACGGGACGGGCAACCGTTAGGCCAGCCAGCATGATGAGCAGGCAACAGCAGAGTTTTTTCATGGGGTTTGTCGAGTTATTCGTGATGATAAGGTTCGTGATTCAAAATAGTAAAGGCCCGGTAGAGTTGTTCGGTAAAAAGAAGTCGTATCATCTGGTGCGAAAAGGTCATCTTGGAGAGCGATATTTTCTCCCGGGCCGCATCGTAGACACGTTGTGAAAAGCCGTAGGGGCCGCCGATGGCAAAGAGCAGTCGCCGGGGCACGGTGTGCATCTTCTTGTCGATGTAGTCGGCAAACTGCATTGAGCTGAATTCCCGGCCGTGTTCGTCGAGAAGCACGAGTGTGTCGCCTTCGCGCAAGACTTTGAGTATGAGTTCGCCTTCCCGCTCTTTTTGTTGCTCTATGCTCAGGTTTTTGGCATTTTTCAGGTCGGGTATCACCACCATGTCAAACGGTATGTAATGTTTGATTCTTTGGCAGTATTCGGTGATGCCGTCGGCAAAACCCGATTGTACGGTTTTCCCGACAACTAAAAAATCTATTTTCATATCTCTCCTTACAGCTTTTTTGCGTACATTTGCCTGCCTCGGGAAAGTTTGTTCCCCGAAGCACTTGCCGACTGGGCTGCAAAGATAGTGAAAGGCGAGAGCAGAGGCAAGGAGAAAACGAAGTTTTCGTACGTTGGCTATGCCGGAGCCTCCGCCTCTATTTTTGACAAGCCAAGTGAAGGTGCGTGTAAAATGCCCGAACTTGTTGAGATTTTTAGCAAGCAGACCCTTGTCTGATGTGAAATTATAAGGATTGTTTTACCCTTTTTCTATCCTTAGGGAACAGAGAAATTTTTAGAAACTGAAAATAAAGACATAAAAAATAAGAACCTATGAAAACTCCCGACCAACTGATTGACGACCTGATTGCACTGGCTTTTGCCGAGGATATCGGCGACGGCGACCATACCACCCTCTGCTGTATCCCTGCCGATGAGATGGGGCGCTCCAAGCTCCTTGTCAAGGAAGAGGGTATCTTGGCGGGGGTAGACATAGCCCGCCGTGTTTTTGCCGCTTTCGATCCAACCCTCTCGATGGAGGTCTTCATCGAGGACGGTACGCCTGTGAAGCCCGGCGATGTGGCCTTTATCGTGAGCGGTAAGGTGCAGTCGCTTTTGCAGACCGAGCGCCTCATGCTCAACATCATGCAGCGCATGAGCGGTATCGCTACCGTCACCCATCGCTATATGGAGCGTCTCAAAGGGCTGCATACCCGTGTGCTCGATACCCGCAAGACCACCCCCGGCATGCGTATTCTCGAAAAAGAGGCTGTGCGCATCGGTGGCGGAGTGAACCACCGTATCGGCCTGTTCGACATGATACTGCTCAAAGACAATCATATTGATTTTGCCGGTGGCATCGAGGCCGCCATCACCCGGTGTCATAAATACCTCGAAGAAAAAGGTAAGAATCTCAAAATCGAAATCGAGGTGCGCAATCTCGACGAGTTGGAACAGGTGTTGCGAGTAGGAGGGGTCGACCGCATCATGCTCGACAATTTCACCCCCGAACTCACCCGTGAGGCGGTGCGTCGCATCGGCGGCCGTTACGAGACCGAGTCGTCGGGAGGCATTACCCTCGACACTATTCGCGACTATGCCGAGTGCGGCGTCGATTTTGTTTCGGTAGGAGCGCTCACCCATTCGGTCAAGGGGCTCGACATGAGTTTCAAGGCCTGTTGATTGTAGTACACTGTAATGTCCGAGCCCGATGGCCGACGATACTTACCTCACCGTAGCCCGCCTTTCCGAGGGACTTTACAAGGAGAAGATGAGCAAGTTCATCTCCTTTGCCGTGCCTGTGTCGACGATCGATGAGGTGAAAGAGGCTTTGGCCCGTTACCAAAAAGAGTACTACGATGCCCGCCATGTGTGCTGGGCCTATATGCTGGGGGCTGCTCGTACCGAGTTCAGGGCCAATGACAACGGGGAGCCTTCGGGTACGGCCGGGAAACCCATCTTGGGGCAGATAAACTCTTTTGGCCTCACCAACGTACTCATCGTCGTCGTGCGCTATTTCGGAGGCATCAAGCTCGGGACCAGCGGTCTTATCGAGGCTTATCGCGCTGCGGCTGCCGAGGCCATACGCGCCAATGAAATTATCGAGTGTCTCGTCGAGGACGATGTGCGCATATTTTTTGAATACCCCTTTATGAACGATGTGATGCGTATTGTCAAAGAAGAGAACGTCACCATCATCTCCCAATATTTTGACCTCGATTGCGACATGACCCTGCGCCAGCGCCGCACCATGTTGCCCCGCCTGCGTGAGCGGCTCTCCAAGGTAGAGTCGTTGCGCTTTGCCGAGTGATGATATTTCCAGAAAAGCAGTACCCCTTGCCATAACGGCAAGGGGTACTGCTTGTATAGTGGGTGAGGGTTTCCGCTCCGATGTCCCGTGCGAGCGGGTAAAGTTGTTCCCTTTTGGGGGAATAGGTACCCGAGAAGTATGAGGGCGGGCTGCCCTTTTTCAGTCAGTATTCTCCTGGTGAGAGAGAAGAGAACGGGAGTCTGGTCTTATGCTGCGTCGAGGTTGAGAATCTCTTGCAGAATCTCCATGCCGCACTTCACGGTGTCGATCTGGGCTACGACCATCGACCGTTTTCCTTTGATTTCGCGCAATTGGCAGCGGCGGGGATACTTTTGCAGGTAAGCCAGAATTTTGCCGAAAGCCGGCGACTGGAAATATCGCGTGTGCTCGTCCGAGACAAAATGCAGAATCATCTTGCCCTGTTTCAGTACCACTTTTTCCATGCCCAGTTGCTTGGCCATGCGGCGCAGGCTCACCACGCGTATCAGCTCTTCACCCTCGTGCGGTATGCGGCCGAAGCGGTCGCGCAGCCGTTCGGCAAACGCCTGAATGTCGCTCTCTTTCTCCATGTTGTCGAGTTCCTGGTAGAGCGAGATGCGTTCCGAGGCGCCGGGAATGTAGTCGTTGGGGAAGAGCAGTTCGAGGTCCGACTCAATCTGACAGTCGGCCGAGTAGCTCTCTGGTTCGCTGTCGGCCGAGGCATACAGGTCGCCAAACTCATCTTCTTTCAATTCCTGCACCGCTTCGCGCAGAATCTTCTGGTAGGTCTCGTAACCCAGATCGGCGATAAATCCGCTCTGTTCGGCCCCCAGCAGATTGCCGGCTCCGCGTATGTCGAGGTCCTGCATGGCGATGTGAATGCCGCTGCCCAACTCCGAGAAACTCTCGATGGCCTGCAAACGGCGCCGCGCGTCGACGGTGAGTTCGCGCAGCGGCGGGGTGAGCAGGTAGCAGAAAGCCTTTTTGTTGCTACGGCCTACGCGGCCTCGCAGCTGGTGCAATTCGCTCAGTCCGAAGTTTTGGGCGTTGTTGATGATGATGGTGTTGGTGTTGGGCATGTCGATGCCCGACTCGATGATGGTCGTGGCGATAAGCACATCGTACTCGTAGTCGGCAAAGCCCAAGATGGCCCGTTCGAGTTCCTCGGGATTCATCTGTCCGTGCCCCACCACCGTGCGGGCTCCCGGTGCGAGTTTGTGAATGAGCCGTTCGAGGTCGTAGAGTTGCGGTATGCGGTTGTTTACGATGAAGACCTGTCCGCCACGGCTCAACTCGAAGTTGACAGCTTCGCGTATGATGTCTTCGTTGAAGGCGTGTACCTCGGTCTGTATGGGGTAGCGGTTGGGGGGCGGTGTAGTGATGGCCGAGAGGTCGCGGGCACCCATGAGTGAGAATTGCAGCGTGCGGGGAATAGGGGTGGCCGACATGGTGAGGGTGTCGACATTGACCCGCATCTGTTTGAGTTTTTCCTTTACAGCAACACCGAATTTCTGCTCCTCGTCGATGATGAGCAGCCCGAGGTCTTTGAATTTTACATCTTTACCGATGAGACGGTGGGTGCCGATGACGATGTTGATGCTGCCGTCGGCGATGCCTTTGAGCGTCTCTTTGATTTGTGCCGGTGTGCGGGCGCGGCTCAGGTAAGAAACCTTGACGGGAAAATCTTTGAGTCGCTCGCTGAATGTCTTGTAATGTTGGAAGGCCAGAACCGTAGTCGGCACCAGCACCGCCACCTGCTTGTTGTCGCAGGCGGCCTTGAAGGCGGCGCGTATGGCAATTTCGGTTTTCCCGAAACCCACGTCGCCGCAAATGAGGCGGTCCATGGGGCGGTCGCGTTCCATGTCGGCCTTTACTTCGGCGGTCGATTTCAGCTGGTCGGGCGTATCTTCATAGATAAACGAGGCTTCGAGTTCGTGTTGCATGAAAGTGTCGGGCGAGAAGGCAAAGCCCTTCTCGTTGCATCGCTGGGCGTAGAGCTTGATGAGGTCACGGGCGATGTCCTTCATCTTGCTCTTGGTCTTCTCCTTCATGCGCTCCCAGGCTCCCGACCCGAGCTTGCTGATGCGAGGTGGTTCGCCCTCCTTGGCCCGGTATTTGGCCAGTTTGTGCAGGGCGTGTATGCTCACAAAGAGAATGTCGTCGTTCTGGTAGATGAGTTTGATGACCTCTTGCATGGAACCGTTGAGTTCGGTGCGGAAAAGCCCTCCGAACTTGCCTACGCCGTGGTCGATGTGCACGATGTAGTCGCCCACCTCAAACTGTCGCAGCTCTTTTAGCGAAAGGGCCAGTTTTCCCGAACGGGCCTTGTCACTGCGCAACTGGTACTTGTGGAAACGATCGAAGAGCTGGTGGTCGGTAAAGAAGCAGAGCCGCAGTTCGTTGTCGATAAACCCCTCGTGTAGGGTCTTGTTGACAGCCGTAAAGGGAATATCTTCGCCTTTGTCTTCAAATATGTTGGCAATGCGTTGTGTCTGTTTCTCGCTGTCGCTGAGAATATAAAGTTTGTAGCCTTTGTGCAACAGAGAGGTGAATGACTCGATTACCAAGTCGAAATTTTTGTGGTAAATAGGTTGCGGCGAGCAGTTGAGCGTGAGAGTGGCTTCTGTCTCGTTGTGGAAAGATTTGGCCCCGTAATCGATGCGTTTGAAGTCGAGTATGTCGCGGGCAAAGATGTCGACATCGATGAGTTTCTCCTGGGCGTGCAGATCGCCCTCTTCGCTGATGAGAAGCTGTTGCGACAGGGTGTCGGAGGCGACGCTGTGCATGCGGTCGAGCACCCAGTCGAGGTCTTTGACAGCAAGCAGGGTGTGCTTGTCGATGAATTGCAGCAGCGAGATGCCTGTGGCCGAGCCGGCTTGCAGGTCGGGTATGACAAAAATTTCGTCGACCGGTTCCTGCGAGAGTTGGGTGTCGATGTTGAAGGCGCGTATGCTCTCTATTTCGTCGCCGAACGTGTCGATGCGGTAGGGCAGGTCCGACGAGAAGGAGTAGACATCGACGATGCTGCCCCTGATGGCAAACTGTCCCGGTTCATAGACATAGTCGACTCGTTCGAAGCCGTAGCCCGAGAGAAAGTCGGCAATGTCGGAGAGGTTGCATTTCTCGCCTTTGGCCAGTCGCAGGGTGTTGCGGTGCAACTCTTCGTTCGAGGCCACCTTTTCGCACAGAGCCTCGGGATAGGAAACCACGAGAAGAGACGATCCGGCTTGTTGCAGACGGTTGATGGTGTCGGTGCGGAGAATGTCGGCGGCGGGGTCGACCTGCCCGTATTTCAGCGCCCGTTTATAGCCCGAGGGGAAGAAGAGAACCCGCTCGTCGCCCCGTATCTGGGTCAGGTCGTTGTAGAGATAGCCGGCCTCTTCGGCATCGTTGGCAATGAACAAGGTAGTTACCCCGTACTCTGGAAGTCCCGAGAGGAGCAGGGAGACGGCGGAGCCTTGAAGCCCCGCTATGTGGAGCCGGGTGCGGCTGTCGTCTTTCACGAAGTCTTTCAATGCTTCGGAGCGGGCTGCCGTCAAAAAAAGATTGGGTAACGAGTGGAGTTCGACCATAGTATAGAAAATTACCGCAAAAATACATTTTTTACCCCAATAATAAAGGCCTGACTATAAAAACAAGAATCACCCGAAAGATTCTGTCTTGGTTTGAAATCTGTCGGACGACATTACAGTCCGATACGAAGTCTCGGACTGTCGGGGGAAAACCACTGTTGAAACGGCGATTGTCTCGATAATTTCTCGGCTGTAAGTTTTGCAATCTGCCTATTTCGTTTAACTTTGTAGCCGTTTACCAACGCTTCAAAATATGAGTGAAGTCCAGAGAAAGGCCGACGGAGTGGTTATCATTCCGACCTATAACGAAAAAGAAAACGTAGAGAATATCATACGCGCGGTAATGGAGTTGCCGCACGTGTTCGATGTGTTGATTATCGACGACGGTTCGCCCGATGGTACGGCCGCCATTGTCAAGCGGTTGCAGGCCGACGAGTTTGCCGATCGTCTGCACCTTATCGAACGAAAAGGAAAGCTCGGTCTCGGTACGGCCTATATCACCGGATTCAAATGGGCGATAGCAGAGAAATATGACTACGTCTTCGAGATGGATGCCGATTTTTCCCACAATCCCAAGGACCTTCTCCGTCTCTACGACGCCTGTGCCAAAGAGGGTGCAGACATGTCTATCGGTTCGCGATACATTACCGGCGTAAATGTGGTGAACTGGCCCATGGGACGTGTCATCATGTCGTACTATGCCTCGAAGTATGTGCGCATCGTTACCGGATTGAAAATTGCCGACACCACCGCCGGATTTGTATGTTACCGCCGTCAGGTCCTCGAAACGATAGAGCTCGACCGCATACATTTCAAGGGATATGCTTTCCAGATAGAGATGAAATTTACCGCCAGCAAGTGTGGATTCAAGATTACCGAAGTGCCCATTATCTTTATCAATCGAGAACTCGGTGTGAGCAAGATGAGCGGCGGAATTTTCGGCGAAGCCGTTTTCGGCGTCTTGCGGCTGAAATTGTGGAGCTGGTTCCGAAAATATCCTCAAAAGCCAAAACAACCTGAACGCCTGAACGCATGAAAAGTCTACTGATAAAAAATGCGCTTCTCATCAATGAGGGCAAAAGTGCAGTGGCTTCGGTTCTGGTTGTTGGAGACACCATAGCCGCTGTATACACCGACAATACCTATGCCGACATTGAATCTCATGTCGATACCGTTGTCGATGCTACCGGAAAGTGGCTGCTCCCCGGTGTCATCGACGACCAAGTACATTTCCGTGAGCCCGGTCTCACTCACAAGGCCGACATCAACACCGAGTCGATGGCCGCAGTGGCCGGCGGCGTTACCTCCTATATGGAGATGCCCAATACCAAGCCTCCTACCACAACACGCGAGGCTCTCGAATGGAAATTCTCCCGTGCGGCGCAGACCTCCCTGGCCAATTACTCTTTCTACATCGGTGCCACCAATGACAATATCGACGAGATACTCCGGGCCGACTATCGTCGCGTGTGCGGCATCAAGGTGTTCATGGGATCGTCGACGGGAAATATGCTGGTCGATAATGCCGATGCTTTGGCCCGTATTTTTTCCGAAGCACCGGCTCTTGTTGCCGTACATTGCGAGAAAGAGGAGATTATCAAGGCCAACAGAGAAAAGTATATCGCCGAGTATGGAAAAGATTTGCCCGTCACCTTTCATCCCTTGATACGGAGTGCCGAGGCCTGCTATGCCTCCTCGTCCGAGGCTGTGGCGCTGGCTCAGCGCTACAATACCCGCCTGCATCTGCTGCACCTCTCTACGGCCAAGGAGTTGACCCTGCTCAGCGACGGACCGATTGAAGAAAAACGTATTACCGGTGAGGTGTGTGTGCATTATCTCTATTTCGACGACAGCGACTACGCCCGTTACGGAAATCTGATAAAGTGGAACCCCGCCATCAAGACGGCCGCCGACCGTGAAGCCCTCATGCAGGCCACGGTGTCGGGTCGCATCGATGTGGTGGCTACCGACCATGCACCGCACCTGCTCGACGAGAAGCAGGGTTCCTGTCTCGAAGCCGCCTCAGGAGGCCCGCTGGTACAGCACTCGTTGCAGGTGATGCTCGAAAAGTCGTTGCAGGGCGCTATTCCCCTTGAAACGGTTGTGGAGCGTATGTGTCACGCTCCCGCCAAACTCTTCGGCATCGAACGCCGGGGATTTATTCGTCCCGGATATTATGCCGACATGGTATTGGTCGACCCTACCAAGTCCTACACGGTCACACCCGAGAATGTGCTGACCAAGTGCTGCTGGTCGCCTTTTATGAATCATACCTTCCCCGTTACCATCGATACCACCTTTGTCAATGGTATCATCGCCTTTCAGAACGGGCAGGTCGAGCCCTCCTGCCGAGGTAAAGAGTTGCGTTTCAATCCCCGTTCATAAAGAGGAAGATTCTTCTTATAGTCGACGGCAGAGGTGATGGCTACATCACCTCTGCCGTCTTTTGTTGCTTTATTGAAAGATGATGGAAAAATAAATATAGTCGCTTACCCCTTTGATGTTTTTCCATTTTGCCGGGTGCAGTTTCATGTCTCGCAATTTACAGAATTTCTGTGCGTCGTAACTTTTGCCTTCAATGACTACCGGTTCTATGATACCGAAGGTATAAGCGATAAAGGGTATTTCTTGCCAGGTAGTGTAAGGTTCTTCGCTCAGTGTCTCCATGAAGATGCCGCCAGAAGCAAATTTCAGACTCTTAGAAATGCTGTAAGCATTGTTGTCCGAGACTATTTTCACACTGTCGGAAGTTACCGGATAAGAGAGAAAGTCGATGGTTATGGTAGAGTCGTTTATTGTTGACCAGTAGAATCGTTCGGGCAGGACATCTTTTTCGGTGGAGAGGTGCCCGTCTCGGCAGACATTCTGTAAAACTCTATATCGGGTTTTACCGGAGAAATCTCCCGATATGGTCACTCGCATATAGTGACAGTTCTGTGCCTGAGCATATAACTTCCATACGGGATCGTCGCTCTCTGAATATCGAATAGTAACCTCGTTTTGAGCTGAGAGGAGAGTGGTGGTAAGCAGGAAAAATAGTAAAAGTGTCTTTTTCATGGCATCACTGTTAGATGTGAAAATGGCAACGGCCCGAATGAATTCGGGCCGTTGTCTCGTGTAAAAGATTGAAAAATTTATTTCTTCTCGATTTTCTCTTGAACGATGGCGTCGACCACGGCGACAGTGGTGAGGTTGACAATGTCGCGCGGTGAACTCTCGATATCGGTAAAGTGAATCGGCTTGTTCAAGCCCATCTGTATCGGGCCGATGGAGTTTCCGATGCCCATTTCGAGCAGCAGCTTGTAGGCCGAATTGGCCGAACTGAGGTTGGGGAAGATGAGAGTGTTGACATCTTTTCCGGCCAGTCGGCTGAACGGGAAGGTGCGGTCGCGCAGCTCCTTGTTCAGGGCAAAGTGTACCTGCATTTCGCCATCGATGGCTAGGTCGGGATACTCTCTCTGCATAATGGCCACAGCTTCGTGTACAAGAGCGGGGCTGCCTATCTTGTCGGCACCGAAGTTGGAGTAGGAGAGCATGGCGATTTTTGGTTCCTGAGCAAAGAAACGCAGGGTTTCATTTGCCAGTTTGGCGATGTCGACAAGCGTGTCGGTATTGGGGTGCCGGTTGATGAGCGTATCGGCCAGGAAGAAGGTGCCTTTGGGGGTGGTGATGATATGCATGGCCCCGAAGTGGTTATGGCCTTCACGAATGCCGATGACATCTTTGGCAATCTGTATCGTCTCGGTATACTTGGTGTAGGTGCCGGTGATAAAGGCGTCGGCGTCGCCGCATTCAACCATCATCATGCCAAAATAGTTGCGGTCGTACATCTTCTCGTTGGCTTCGTCGGGGGTGATGCCTTCGCGGTGCCGTTTCTGAGCCAGAATTTGTGCGTAATGACGTCGGCGTGGAGCTTCGGCCTCACTGCGCAGACTGACGATTTCGATACCATCGAGACTCAGACCCAGGTCTTTGGCAAGATTTGTGATGTAGTCGGCGTTACCCAGCAAGATGGGGTGGCATACACCTTCCTGATAGGCGGTAACGGCAGCGGTGAGCATATTTACATGGTTGGCTTCGGCAAATACCACGCGTTTGGGGTTCTGTTTGGCCATGTCGGTGAAGTTGCGCAACATCTTGTTGTCGTAGCCCATGAGGGCTTCGAGCTTGGTCTGATAGGCAGTCCAGTCTTCGATATTTTTGCGGGCCACGCCCGATTTGATGGCAGCTTTGGCTACGGCGGGAGCTACCGTAGTGAGCAGACGTGGGTCGAGAGCTTTGGGAATGATGTATTCGGGACCGAAGCTGATGCTTTCTACTCCGTATGCAGCGTTAACCACATCAGGGACTCGCTTCTTGGCAAGGTCGGCAATGGCATATACTGCGGCCAGTTTCATCTCTTCGTTGATACAGGTGGCCCGCACGTCGAGTGCGCCGCGGAAGATATAGGGGAATCCCAGTACGTTGTTGATTTGGTTGGGGTAATCCGAACGGCCTGTGGCAAAAATCAGGTCGGGGCGCGAGGCTTTGGCCTTTTCGTAGGAAATTTCGGGGTTGGGGTTGGCCAGGGCGAAGACGATGGGTCGGTCGTTCATCGACTGTACCATCTCGGGTGTCAGTACGTCGGCGCGGGAGAGACCCAGAAATACGTCGGCCCCTTTCATGGCTTCGGCCAGCGTGTTGATATCGCGGTGGGTGATAAATTGTTTTTTCGATTCGTTCAGATTGGTGCGTTTGTCGTTGATGACACCTTTACTGTCGACCATTACCACATTTTCGGGTTTTACTCCCAGCATGATGTAGAGTTTTGTGCAGGAGATGGCCGATGCACCGGCACCGTTTACAACGATGCGCACGTCTTCTATTTTCTTCCCTTGTATTTCGAGGGCGTTCAGCAGTCCGGCACCTGAGATGATGGCGGTACCGTGCTGGTCGTCGTGCATGACGGGTATGTCGAGCTCGGCTTTCAGACGATTTTCAATTTCAAAACATTCAGGAGCTTTGATGTCTTCGAGATTGATCCCTCCGAATGTGGGCGCAATGGCTTTTACGGCCTGTATGAATTTTTCAGGATCTTTCTCATTGACTTCTATGTCGAAGACGTCAATGCCTGCAAAAATTTTGAACAACAGGCCTTTGCCTTCCATGACAGGTTTGCCGGCCAAGGCACCTATGTCGCCGAGCCCCAGTACGGCCGTGCCATTTGAAATGACCGCTACAAGGTTGCCTTTTGAGGTGTATTCATACGCGGTTTGGGCATCTTTCTCGATTTCCAGACACGGTTCGGCCACCCCGGGTGAATAGGCGAGAGAGAGGTCCATTTGAGTGCTATACGGTTTGGTGGGAACGACTTCTATCTTTCCCGGGCGTCCTTCGCTATGGTAGCGCAAGGCCGCTTCTTTGGTAACTTTTGCCATATATTATTGTATAAGGATTAAAATCAATTTCGGGTTGGGCCAAATTTCAGCCATACAAATATAGCAATTTGTGTGAAGAAAAGATGCCAAAAAGCAATTTTTTAAACAAAATTATATTCAAAAGGTTTCCTGTACAATAATTTGTCTGTTTTTACCAGGGATTTGTGTTGTATTGTCATGTGTGAATATACAAAATTGCAATATTTCTGCCCTTTGAAGTCACATGGAGATATTTACATGAATTAACATAGCGAATTTATATATATAGGAGAAAACTTTTTTCTTTCATTTAGTTTTCTCTTATCTTTGCATTCTCATATAAGCCTTTTACGATGACCAAAGATCTGAAACAACGTGTAATAGAAACCTCTTTTGCCCTCTTTTTGCGGCATGGTATCAAATCCATCACAATGGATTACATTGCTTCGCAGGTGGGTATTTCAAAACGTACCTTGTATGAGTTGTTCAAAGACAAGGATCAGCTCCTGCTCGAATGTTTGACATGGAACCGCAGGGAGATTGAGAAAATGTCTTTGGAAGTAGCCCAAAAGGTCGACAACGCTTTGGCTTTTCTTCTCGAAGTCTTTATGATTCAATGGAAGCGTATGCGCAATGTCAATCGGAATTATTTTTCCGATTTGAAGCGTTACCACCCGCAAGTGGCGCGTATGTTCGACGATGAGCGTGTATCGCAAGCCGAGAGTATGCGACACATACTCGAACAGGGTCAGGCCGAAGGGCTTATATTAAAAGATTGCCGGTGCGATATCGTGGCACAACTCCTTTCTACCAAATTTGATATTCTCTTTGGCCTTGACGAGATATGTTCGGTAGAATTTACATTCATGGAAACCTTTGAAATGATATTTAAGGCCTTTATTCGGGGAATTGCCACGACAAAAGGGTTGGAAATTATCGACCGATATTTTGCCGACATGGAGTCCTGACGGGAAGCAAGGGCCCTTCTTGTTGCAAAGGATTTCCCCGGCAACAAGAAAAATTGTAGGTGTCTCTTTCTTTTCAAAACTTTGTAAACCAATAAAAATACCGACTTTTTAAATTGTCGATTACTAGCGGATTTGTTTCCGGAACAAATCGTTTGAGATATTATCCGTTGTCATTTTCTGATGCGGTATTAAATAACCAAACCTAAAAACCAAAATGAAGAAAAAAAATTGTTGGGCGCTGTTTCTGATAATAGTGTTTGTCTCTCTCGGACGAAGCGTAACAGCGGCTACGACCGACTCGATAACGCTTTCGCTTGACGAGGCTGTGGCCATAGCTCTCAGTGAGAACCCGACGGTTATCGTCTCCGATATGGAGATAAAACGCACCGACTATGCCCGCCGGGAGGCCATCGGAGGGTTGTTCCCTACAATCGACTATTCGGGCTCTTATTCCCGGACGTTGAAAAAGCAGGTGATGTATATGGACATTCCCGGTATGGACGAGGGTCTGGAAGTAGGCCTCGACAACTCCTGGTCGACCGGTTTCACGTTGTCGTTGCCGCTCATTGCCCCAGCTCTTTGGAAAAGTGTGAAACTGTCGGCCGTGCAACTTGAACAGTCGGTCGAGAGTGCCCGTTCGTCGCGTCTCTCCATGGTGAGTCAGGTGAAGAAGGCCTACTATGCCATACTCATGGCCGACGACTCCTACGATGTGTTGCTCACCAGCTACGAAAATGCCCGTATCAATGCCGAGACTTACCGGCATATGTATGAGCAGGGAACGGCTTCGGAATATGATGTGCTGCGTGCCGAGGTAGCCGTCCGTAACCTCGAACCCTCGCTGTTGCAGGCCGAGAATGCCTTGCGGCTGGCCCGTCTCAATTTGAAGGTGTTGCTGGGGCTTGATGCCGAATTGCGTATAGGGTTGACCACCCAATTGTCCGATTACGAAGAGTCGATGTATACCGATGTGTTGCAACCCGATACATCGCTTGCTCAGAATACCAGTTTGCGACAGATCGATTTGCAGGCCGCTTATTTGAAACAAGCCTGGAAGACACAACAAATGTCATGGGCTCCAACATTGGCCTTTGTCGGCTCCTATACCTGGTCGTCGATGAGCAACGGCGGTATGTTTGATGATTTCCGCTGGACGCCCTATTCCTATGTGGGAATATCTCTGTCTATCCCCATTCTCACCGGGGGTACCCGTTATTACAAAGGTAAACAGGCGAGGGTGGCTTATAACGAAATGCAGTATCAGCGTACCGACCTTGAACGCAACCTGCGCATGCAACTTACCGCGGCCATGGACAACATACGCGCCTCGATAAAGCAGGTGGCATCGAGCAAGGAGGGTGTGCGTCAAGCCGAGAAAGCTTACCAGATCATGCAGAAAAAATTTGAGGTAGGGTCGGCTACGATTATCGAGCTCGACGATGCCAATCTGGCATTAGCTTCGTCGCGTCTTTCTTATTACCAGGCCATACACGACTATCTTACGGCTCAGTGTGATCTCGAACAGATTTCGGGCAATGTCGACTTTGACCGGTATAAACTTGATGAGGCAAAATAGGAAATCTTTTCACGAAAAATATCAAACCATATATGAAACGTTATAAAAACACAATTTGGGCGATGGCACTGCTTGCGGTCATGGCCTCTTGTTCCGAACAGAAGAAACAGACGGCCGTGGTCGAGGAGAAGCCCCAGGTGCGTCTCGAAACCGTCAATGTGCAACCGGTCGCACAGACCCAGGAGTTTACGGCGACGGTCGATGCCGACGTAGTCAATAATATCTCTCCCTCGGTGGTGTTGCGTATCGACAAGATTCTTGTTGAGGTAGGCGATCGTGTACATGCAGGCCAGCTCCTGGCCGAGATGGACCGTTCCAGCCTCATACAGTCCAAAACCCAACTCGACAATATCCAGCTCGAATACGACCGTCAGCTGGCACTCTACGAAGTGGGTGGTACCTCCAAGCAGCTTCTCGACGCTCAGCAGGTACAGCTCGATGTGGCCCGCACGTCATATGAGAATTTGAAAGAGAATACCCAACTCATCAGTCCCATCGACGGCATCGTGACAGCGCGCAATTACGACAATGGTGATATGTATTCAGCTGGGAAGCCCCTTCTCACCGTGCAGAAGATTGTGCCGGTAAAGCTCATGATACATGTTTCCGAAGGCTTTTATACCCAAGTGAAAGAGGGTATGCCTGTGAAGATTCATCTCGATGTGTATAAGGACGAAACGTTCACCGGGAAAGTAAGTCTTGTATATCCCACCATCGATGCCGCCACTCGCACTTTCCCCGTGGAGATAACCCTCGACAACAAGGATATGCGGGTGCGTCCCGGTATGTTTGCCCGGGTAACCATTGATTTTGGAACTGAGCGTCGGGTGGTACTGCCCGACCTGGCCGTGGTGAAGCAGACCGGCTCGGGCGACCGTTATGTCTATGTCTACAACGACGGTAAAGTCGATTTTGTCAAGGTTGAATTGGGCCGTCGCACCGATACCCGATATGAGGTCTTGTCGGGTGTGCCCGATGGTGCCCGGGTAGTCGTGGCCGGTCAGTCTCGCTTGTATAACGGCGCCGAAGTAACCGTTGTCGAATAAGAAAACTCTCGTTTAATCCTCATAAAAAGATTTGCGCTATGAGTCTCTACTCCACTGCCGTCAAGAAACCGATTACGACAGCCCTCTGCTTTGTGGCTGTCGTTGTGATCGGGCTTTTCTCGTTGACGCGTCTTTCCATAGACTTGTTGCCTAACATTGAGACCAACACGATTATGGTCCTTACCTCGTATCCCGGCGCCAGTGCCTCCGATATTGAGACTAACGTGACCAAGATTATGGAGAATACGCTCAATACCGTGAGCGACCTTAAAGACATATCTTCTCAGTCGAAAGAGAATCTCTCGATTGTAACGCTCGAATTTGAGTATGGAACCGATATCGATGTGGCCACCAATGATGTGCGCGACAAGATCGATATGATACGTTCCACACTCCCCGACAATGCGGGAACGCCTGTGCTCTTCAAGTTCGGTACCGAAGATATACCTATCGTGATACTCTCCGTAACCGCCGAAGAGAGTATGCCCGGTCTCTACAAGATACTCGATGACAAGGTGGCCAACCCCCTGAAACGTATCTCGGGGGTAGGTGCTGTCTCCATCTCGGGAGCACCCGAGCGCGAAATCCAGGTCTATTGTGACCCGGCCAAGCTCGAAGCCTACAACCTCTCGGTCGAGACCATTTCGGCGATTATCGCCAACGAAAACCTGAATACCCCCGGCGGAAGTTTTGATATCGGTTCGAATACCTATTCGTTGCGTGTTCAAGGCGAATTTTCCGACCCCAAGCAACTCAACGACATTGTTGTCGGCACCTATAACGGCAGCTCGATATATTTGCGCGATGTGGCCCGTGTGGTCGATTCGGTAAAAGAACGTGAGCAGGAGGCCTACAACAACGGAAAGAAAGGTGGAATGATTGTCATTCAGAAACAGTCGGGAGCCAACTCGGTAAACATTGCCAACGAAGTGCTCCGGAAATTACCTGTCATACAGTCGTCTCTTCCTTCCGATGTGAAACTCGGTATCATCATCAATACCTCGACCAACATCGAAAATACCATCAGCAGCTTGGTAGAAACCGTTCTGGTGACCTTCGTCATTGTGATGCTTGTGGTGCTCTTCTTCTTGGGACGCTGGCGTGCCACCTTCATTATCATCATTACCATACCCATCTCGCTCATTGCCTCGTTCTGTTATCTGCTTGTGTCGGGTAATACGTTGAACATCATTTCACTCAGTTCGTTGAGTATCGCTATCGGTATGGTGGTCGACGATGCCATCGTGGTGTTGGAAAATGTGACCAATCACATTGAGCGAGGCAGTGCTCCCAAGCAGGCGGCCATACACGGCACCAACGAGGTGGCCATCTCGGTTATCGCTTCGACCCTTACCATGCTGGCGGTGTTCCTCCCCCTGACCCTCATTACCGGTATGGCCGGAATCCTGTTCCGTCAGTTGGGCTGGATTGTCAGCATCATTATGATTATCTCTACCGTGGCAGCCCTGTCGCTTACCCCCATGCTCTGCTCGCAGTGGTTGCGGCTGAACCCCAAGAAAGGCCGTATATATACATTGATATTTACCCCTATCGGGAAAGCTCTTGATGCGCTCGATCGCGGTTATGCCCGTCTGCTCACTTGGGCGGTGGGCCATCGCACGGTGGTTGTGGTAGCCGCTATATTGGTCTTTATCGGCAGTATGATGCTGACCAAGGTTGTGCCCACAGAGTTTTTTCCCACGCAGGATAATGCCCGTATTGCCGTGAATGTGGAGATGCCCATAGGTACCCGCACCGAAATATCCCGAGACGTGGCATTGCGCATCACCCGGGAGTTTCAGGAGAAGTATCCCGAAATCAAAACAATAAACTTCACTGTGGGACAGGCCGATACCGACAATACTTACGGTTCGATACAGGAGAACGGTACCCATATCATCTCCATGAACATAGACTTGTTAAGCGTCGGAGAACGTAAACGTGGCCTGCTCGAAATCTGTGAATCGATGCGTCACGACCTGCGTAAATATGTAGAAGTGAAAACCTTTGAAGTACTCGCCGGTGGCGGAACGGGAGGTATGGCCTCGCAAGCCTCGGTCGATGTTGAGATATACGGATATGATTTTATGACCACCGACCGTATAGCCCGCGAAGTGCAGCAGGTGATGGACAAGATGAAGAGTTGCTCGGGTACCAGCATCAGCCGCGAAGACTACATACCTGAGTATCATGTCGACTTTGACCGCGAGAAATTGGCCCTTCATGGTTTGAACGTTGCCACGGCCTCCTCTTACCTGCGCAGCCGCATCAACGGAACGACAGCCTCTTATTACCGGGAAGACGGAGAGGAGTATGACATTACGGTGCGTTATGCACCCGAGTTCCGTCAGTCGATAGAAGACATTGAAAACATCGTTGTCTACAACGCTGCCGGCAACGGAGTGCGCGTCAGGGAGCTGGGTACCGTGGTCGAGCGTCTTACGCCGCCAACCATCGAACGTAAGAATCGCGAACGTGTCGTAACGGTAACCGGTTATGTGGCACCCGATGCTGCGTTGGGTACGTTGGCTTCCGAGGTAAGAGAGGCAATCGCACAGATTGATATCCCCTCCGATGTAACCGTCTCGCTGGCCGGTTCGCTCGAAGACCAGCAGGACATATTCAGCGACCTGCTCATCTTGGCCGTTATGATTATCATGCTTGTATTCATTGTACTGGCTGCACAGTTTGAGTCGCTCACCTATCCCTTTATCATCATGCTGTCGTTACCGTTTGCCGCAACGGGTGTCTTTTTGGGACTTGCTGTTACGGGTACCCCGTTGAGTGTCATGGCGCTCATCGGTCTGGTGATGCTGGCTGGTATCGTGGTCAAGAACGGTATCGTGCTTATCGACTATACCAATCTTAATCGTGAACGGGGTTACTCCATTACCTACTCGGTAATCCATGCAGGACGTTCTCGTTTGAGACCCGTACTCATGACGACCCTTACTACGGTAATCGGTATGATACCTATGGCCATAGGCACCGGTGAGGGTTCGGAAATGTGGCGGCCCATGGGTATGACGGTAGCGTGGGGCCTTTCGGTCTCGACTCTGATTACCCTGCTCATCGTGCCGGTAGTCTATACCATCTTCGCCAAGAACGGTGTGGTGCGCACCCGCAAGAAACTGCAAAAAAAGAATAACCCCTAAAAACTCTTTCCGATGAAAGCATTGTTTATAGTTTTTGACCAAGCTCATTACGACGATATATATAGTGTGCTTACCCACAACAACTGCCGGGGTTTTACCTATTGGCAAGATGTGCAGGGCCGGGGTAGCAAGTCGGGAGAGCCGCATTATGGCAGCCATGCGTGGCCGAGTATGAATTCCGCCATTCTTTCGATTGTCGAAGAGACTCGTCTGGGTATTGTCATGAAAGCGTTGCACACGCTCGACGAGGCCAAGCCGGCTCTCGGTCTGCGGGCCTTTGTGTGGGATATTGAGAAAATGATTTGAAATAAAGTCAAGTATCTTCTATGTGACTCGGCCGACCGGAATTATTCTGGCCGGCCGAGTGCCTTTCGTGTCGAAACTGTCGTATCTTTGTACTTCGGATAAATTTTGCCGTATGAAAATAAACAAGACCAATGCTGCCCGTCTGCTCGATAAAGCGGGCCTCTCCTATGAGTTGATTCCTTATGAAGTGGACCCTGAGAATCTGGCCGCTACGCATGTGGCCGAGCAGTTGGGCGAAGAGATAGGAAGAGTGTTCAAGACGCTGGTGTTGCGGGGCGACCGCAACGGCATTTTTGTATGTGTTATTCCCGGCGATATGGAGGTCGACCTCAAAGCTGCCGCCAAAATATCGGGTAACAAGAGTGCCGAGATGATAGCCATGAAAGAACTGTTGCCTACCACAGGATATATACGTGGAGGCTGTTCGCCGATAGGTATGAAGAAACATTTCCCCACCTATTTCCATGCAACGGCTCTCGACTATGATTTTATTTATGTGAGTGCCGGCATGCGGGGATTGCAGATAAAGATAGCCCCTCAGTCGCTTATCGATTTTGTCTCGGCCAAAGTAGGAGAAATAGCAACGCGCTGAGCGCTCTCTTTCGCTTTTTTCTCATGGTAGGCACATACGCCCGACAGTCCGCACTCCTTACAGTGAGGATTTCGGGCCGTGCACACATAGCGTCCGTGCAGAATGAGCCAGTGGTGAGCAATCGGCAGGAGATGGCCCGGAATGTGCTTTACCAGTGTGCGCTCGGTTTCGAGTGGTGTTTTTGAGTGACGGGTGAGCCCGATACGGTTCGATACCCGGAAGACGTGCGTATCGACAGCCATCGCCTCCTTGTTGAAGGCTACCGAAGCTACCACGTTGGCTGTCTTGCGGCCTACCCCCGGAAGTTTTTGCAGTTCGTCGACCTCCTGGGGTATCGTGCCGCCGAAGTCGCTCACTACTTTGCGGGCCATGCCCACCAGATGTTTGGCCTTGTTGTTGGGGTAGGAAACGCTTTTGATATAGGGAAACACCTCCTCGGGAGAGGCTTGCGCAAGCGCCTCTACCGAAGGGTAGGCCTCAAATAGGGCGGGGGTGACCATGTTGACCCGCTTGTCGGTGCATTGGGCCGACAGAATGACGGCGACAATCAGTTGATAGGGATCGTGGTAGTGCAGTTCGGTTTCGGCCACAGGCATGTGTTGCGAGAACCATTCGATAACGGCGCGGTAACGTTCGGTTGTTTTCATACCTTGCTTTATGATATGACATACCCCTCGCCTGGACGGGGAGAGGGGTATGCTGGTTTTGTATCGGGAGATAAATTTACAATCAGTGGGCCGACTTGAACTCTTCGAGGAACCGCTGGTCGTTCTCGGAGAAGAGCCGCAGGTCTTTCACCCGGTATTTGAGGTTGGTGATACGCTCTATGCCCATGCCGAGAGCATAGCCGGTGTATACTTTGCTGTCTATGCCGCAGGCGTCGAGTACATTGGGGTCGACCATGCCGCAACCGAGTATCTCTACCCAGCCGGTGTGCTTGCAGAATGAGCATCCTTTACCACCGCACAAGTCGCACGAGATATCCATTTCGGCGCTCGGTTCGGTAAACGGGAAGTAGGAGGGGCGCAACCGTATTTTGGTCTCAGGACCGAACATCTCTTTGGCAAAGAAGAGCAGCGCTTGTTTCAGGTCGGCAAATGTAACGTTCTTGTCGATGTAGAGAGCTTCGACCTGATGGAAGAAGCAGTGTGCGCGGGCCGAGATGGCTTCGTTGCGATATACGCGTCCCGGGCAAATGATGCGGATAGGTGGTTGGGCGTGTTCCATCACGCGGGTCTGCACCGATGAGGTGTGGGTGCGCAGCAGTACATCGGGTGAACGTTGAATGAAGAACGTGTCCTGCATGTCGCGGGCAGGGTGGTCTTCGGCAAAGTTCAGGGCCGAGAACACATGCCAGTCGTCTTCCACTTCGGGGCCTTCGGCGATGGAAAATCCCAGTCGGCCGAAAATATCACATATTTCATTGCGTACCAGTGAGATGGGGTGGCGAGTGCCTAAGGCTATGGGGTAAGCTGTGCGGGTGAGGTCGATGGAGTTGTCGGCTTCAACGTGCTCGTTTACCTGCTCGCGCAGGGCGTTGATTTTCTCCGTAGCGAGTTCTTTCAGTTCGTTCAGTCGTTGGCCTACCTCACGTTTGCTCTCGGCGGCTACGTTTCTGAAATCATTGAAGAGTTGCGATATTTCACCCTTTTTGCTCAGGTATTTGATGCGAAGACTTTCCACCTCTTCGGCTTTGGCGGCCGTGAGGGCTTCGATTTCTTCTCTCAATCGGTTTATTTTTTCTATCATGTCTCTTGATGATATTTCTGTTTCAGCTGCAAATTTAATAATATTGATGTGGATAATGCCCCAAACACGACGAAAAACGAAAAAATTTTTCTATGTTTGTGTAAAATATCCCGACCTCATGGATCAACGTCAGTCGCTTCTTGCCCGCGTACAACAATACATTGTGCGTCATATTCCGCTCTCTTCCGGCCAGCTTGTACTGGTGGGGCTTAGCGGTGGTGCCGATTCGGTGGCATTGCTTTCCATTCTTACAACATTGGGATACCGGTGTGAGGCGTGCCATTGCAACTTCCAGTTGCGTGGAGAGGAGTCGCTGCGCGACCGTCGTTTTGCCGAGAGCGTGGCGGCTGAGGTGGGCGTTCCGTTCCGGGAGATAACCTTCGACACGATGGCATACGCCGCGGCCAACAAAGTATCGGTTGAGATGGCCTGCCGGGAGTTGCGCTACGAGTGGTTTGAGCAGCAACGCCGGGAGTCGGGGGCTGCCTATGTGGCGGTGGCGCATCACCGCGACGATTCCATTGAGACGATGCTGCTTAACCTTATTCGCGGTACTGGTATTGCCGGGCTTACCGGCATACAGCCCGTCAACGGTACCATTATCCGTCCGCTTCTCTCGCTGAGTCGTGCCGAAATCGAGGCCTATCTGTTCGAGGCTCATCTTACCTACGTGGTCGACAGTACCAACCGCGAGACGCTCTACACCCGCAATAAGATACGGTTGCAGTTGTTGCCCCTCATGCAGACGATAAATCCTTCGGTATATGAGTCGCTCTCCCGCACGGCCGACTATCTGCGCGAGGTCGAGGCTCTCTATCGCACGGCTGTCGACACCTACAAGAAGCAGGTGGTGAGCAGTGGCGACGACGGAGTACATATTCATATCGAAAGTCTGCGTTCATTGCCCGGAGCCCGCACCATATTGTTTGAAATTATCAAAGATTACGGTTTCCTTTCGTCGCAGCTCGATGACATATGGGCTGCGGTAGATGCTCCGTCTGGTCGTTTCTTCGATGCTCCCGTATATCGGTTGCTCAAAGACAGAACCGATTTTGTGCTATATCAGCGTCGTTCCACGCAGAAAATCCGTATTATTGAGTATGGTACGTTCACGGTCGATGAGCCGGTTAGGCTCACTCTTACGCTGCACGACGCTGCCGGATACGAAATTCCACGCCGGCCCGACACGGCTTGCTTCGACGCCGGTCTGTTACCTTTCCCGCTTGTGCTGCGCACCTGGCGTGAGGGCGATAAATTCAAGCCTTTCGGCATGAAAGGACACCAAAAGTTGAGCGACTATTTCAATAACCACAAATACACATTGGCCCGCAAACAGTCGACATGGCTGCTTTGCGCTGGTGAAGAAATTGTGTGGATTGTGGGAGAGCGGAGTTCCGACAGCTATAAAGTCACCCCCTCTACCCGCCAGATATGGGAAATTAAATGTGAAAAATAATTAACATAAAAACTTCTCGGTCGTTTAGACTGTTTTATCAAAAAAATCCGGTATATTTGCAACGGAATAGGAACCGACAAAAGTTTTTCAAATATTCACTACCTGTTCCGTCATCTTATAAAATCATAATTTATTGATGCAGCTGTTTTTAGCCCTTTTGAAAGAAGAGGGTTCGTTATGTTTGAATTGCTGCAAAGAAAACACCCTTGAATTTTATGTACAACATTCTGGAACTGAAAGACAAAGAATTTGATGAATTGCAAGAAATAGCCCGTCAGATGAATTTGGGCAGTACCGATTTCCCCAGTAAAGACGAACTGGTTTACGCCATTCTCGACCAGCAGGCCATTGATATGGCTGGAAAACGAAGTGCGGCCAAAGAGAGTCAGGCAGCCAAGCGCTCAGAAAAAAAGACGACCAAGGTGGCCGAAGCGGTTGCCTCTGAAAATAAATCGGAAAAACCGACTCGCGGACGCAAGCCCAAGGCAAAAACCGTCGAGGAACCTTTGCTCCAAGAGTCCGGAAGCAGTACCGATGCTACCTCCAATACGGAGGAGTCGGCAAGCGGCGAACAGCAGACCCGCACGGTGCGTTTTTCTCATCCCGATGTTACCGAGCAGGTAGAAATTCCCTATGCCGGCGATGCACCGATTGTAGCGGAAGCTGCTCTTGAAGAAAAGAAAGAAGAGTCGGATGTGCAACCCGAAGCCGCTCCTGTCGCCAAGTCGCGCGGACGTCGTCCCAAGATACAAAAACTGAATGTAGAGTCTGCCGAGCCGGAGACTCGTCCCGAACAAGAACTGTCCGCAGAACCTGTGGCAACTGCCCCGGTTGAAACCGAAGATAATGTCCCTCGCCCAAATGCAGCTCCCGATACAAAACCCGTAGTAGAGAACAATGTACATCTGCAATCGTTTTTCCCCCGCAGTGAACGGCAACGTTTTGTGCCGAGAGGGAAAAATGCCGTATCACAGGGAACATCGGCCAATGTGCCGGCGCCCGTGTATCGCCCGCAGGCTCCCGAGAAGGTATTCGATTTCGACGGAATACTCTCCGGAGTGGGTGTGTTGGAGATGATGCCCGACGGATATGGATTCCTCCGTTCCTCCGATTACAACTACCTCGCATCGCCCGACGATATCTATGTATCGCCTGCCCAAGTGAAACTTTTCGGTTTGAAAACCGGCGATGTCGTGGAAGGTCCCATACGACCCCCCAAAGAAGGCGAAAAATATTTCCCTTTGGTTAAGGTAGACCGTATCAACGGACGTTCGCCCGAATATGTGCGCGACCGTGTGCCGTTTGATCATCTCACACCGCTTTTCCCCGAAGAAAAGTTCAATCTCACCGGAAACCGTGGAACCAATAATCTCTCCTGTCGTGTCGTCGACATGTTTGCCCCCATCGGAAAAGGTCAGCGCGGTCTTATTGTGGCACAGCCCAAGACCGGAAAGACCATGCTCCTCAAAGATATCGCCAATGCCATTGCAGCCAATCACCCCGAGGTTTACATGATGATACTGCTCATCGACGAGCGTCCCGAGGAGGTAACCGACATGGCCCGCAGTGTGAAGGCCGAAGTCATCTCTTCGACCTTTGACGAGCCGGCCGAACGCCACGTCAAGGTGGCCAGCATCGTTCTCGAAAAGGCCAAGCGCATGGTCGAGTGCGGCCACGACGTTGTCATTCTGCTCGACTCCATCACCCGCCTGGCTCGGGCCTATAATACCGTGTCTCCGGCGTCGGGGAAGGTGCTTTCGGGGGGTGTTGATGCCAATGCCCTGCACAAGCCCAAACGTTTCTTCGGAGCTGCCCGCAACATCGAAAACGGCGGCAGCCTTACCATTATCGCCACGGCACTTACCGATACCGGGTCGAAGATGGACGATGTCATCTTTGAAGAGTTCAAAGGCACCGGCAACATGGAGTTGCAACTCGACCGCAAGCTGGCCAACAAACGCATCTTCCCCGCTGTCGACATCACCGCATCGAGCACCCGTCGCGACGATTTGCTCCTCAGCCAGGATACACTCAACCGCATGTGGATTCTCCGCAAATATCTCTCCGACATGAATTCGATAGAAGCCATGACCTTCATCATGGATCGTATGGAAAAGACATCGTCCAACGAAGAGTTGCTCCTCTCGATGAATGATTGATTATCATTAAGTGAACTATTCGAGCCGCCCCGACATATATCGTCAAGGCGGCTCGTTTGTGTCAACATTTGGCCGTTTCAAAAAAAAATAGTAATATAGCAGCACCAAAAACAATCTGTCGTGGAACACAAACAGTTTTTTTCGATTTTGCAGGAGCGTTTGGGCAAAGACAAGAAAAGCGTGGACGCACTATATTCGGGGTTGTTGCAAATCATCAAGGAGCGCAGCATCTCGATGGATTCTGTTTCGATACAAGGATTCGGAACGTTTGAACCTCGTAAAAAACTCGAACGCATTACAGTCAATCCCGCGACAGGTAAACGTATGCTTATCCCCCCTCGTATCGTTCTTACATTCAAACCCGGAGCGGTGCTGAAAAATCGTATTAAGGAGAATGCCGCCCGATGAATGCCAAGATTTCCCTACCCGAGTTAATAGATCAGTTAAGTCGTAAGAATAACTGTACCAAAAAAGAGGCAGAACAGTTCCTGAAAGAATTTTTCTCGTTGGCCGCAGATACTGTGATTCGAGGAGAAAATTTGAAAATCAACGGTCTGGGCCAATTTCGCTCTGTGTGGGTAGAACCACGTGCTAGCGTCAATGTGCGCACCGGTGAGCCGATGGAAATACCCGGACATTACAAGCTGTCGTTTTCGCCCGACAAAGCCATGCGCGAAGCGGTCAATGCTCCATTCTCGTGCTTCATACCCGAGGTGTTGCCCGACGATGTGCTTACCGACGAAGCCGTCCAGGCTGACGAGAATGAGACCGCCGACGAAGCCGAAGATATTTTTATCGACGACTCGCAACGGGAGGTGGCAGAAACTGTCGCAGAAGAGACTCCTGGCGCTGCCGTCGCCGGGGGGGCAGCCGATGCTGGTGCCGGGTACGGGCAGCAGTCCGAAGTCGAACCGGCCGCCGTGGCAGAAGTGGCAGAAGAACTGGTGGCAGAAGAGGAACCTGCATCTGCGCATCCTTCTCAGGAGACCCTCATGGGCGATGCCGCAACAGCCGGCGATGATGTCACAGGCGATGCCGATGAGGAATCGGTAGTCAAACTCTCCGAAGATGAGTTGAACGCGCTGGCCGATTTTGTGCTGGAAAAAATCGTCGCCGAGAGCATGCCCGATTCTGCCAGTCGTCGGGAAACTCCGCAAGCCGCCGAAGAGACCGCAAGTGCCCCTCATGCCTCTATGTCGGACACTTCAGAGGCCACCACTCCCGAAATGGCAGGAGGTGCTCCGCCCATCATATCTTTCGGTGGAGACGAGGAGGAGCCAGCCGGTGAATCGGTAGAAAAATGCAACGATGAAATGTCAACAGCGGGTGCCGAAGGGTACGATGAAGATGTCTACGACGACTGTCGTCCCTCTCTGTGGGACAGAATGCAGCAGCGTCCTTTACTCACCGGCCTTTGTGCCGTTCTGCTGTTGCTTCTGGTGATTGCCGGAGGAACATTGTGGCAACTGAACCGGCGGGGAATAACGTTAGGCGATGCATGGAGTTATTATTTTTCATCTCCTCATACCGAAATGTCGACAGATATACCTGAGCAGCCTCAACAAATTTCCGAAGAGCCCGAATCGGAGCAAAAGGCAAACAATCTGTCTTCGTCGATTGTTACAGAAGAAAAGCCTGAGTCTCTCGACGGTGTGCCCGATGTGCAGGCGTTGCCTCCACTGGCGGTGCATCGTTTGAGCGATGGCGACCGTCTCACTTTGTTGGCACTCGAATATTACGGCAGCAAAGATTTTTGGGCCTATATCTATGAGGAGAACAAGACCGTCATGCCCAACCCCAATCGCCTGCCGGTAGGTCTCGAAGTGAAGATTCCCGACCCCCGCAAATACGGTATCGATGCCGACAGTCAACAGTCTCTCGACAAAGCGAAAAAGTTTGCCGACCAACTGAACAGGAGGTTTGAGTAGCACATCTGAGCAGGTCGCCATTTCTTCATGAAGTGGCGACTTAGTTTTTTTTAATAGATAGTTGTTATTGATTTAACACTGTAAATGTTAAATGTGAAATAAACATTTCTATTTTTGCAACAGAAAAAGAAAAATAGCACAATTCATAGAAAACGCTATAAATTATGAGCCAAACAGTAGATATCAGAGAACTTAACGAGCTGATTGCCAGTAAAAGCTCGTTTGTGAACATGATTACCATGGGTATGGACAGAGTTATCGTGGGGCAGAAACACCTTATCGATTCGTTGATGATAGGTCTTTTGTCCAACGGACACATATTGCTCGAAGGTGTGCCCGGATTGGCTAAGACTCTTGCTATCAAGACTCTTGCCTCGCTTATCGATGCCAAGTACAGCCGCATACAGTTTACGCCCGACTTACTCCCGGCTGATGTCGTAGGTACCATGGTGTACAGCCAGGCCAAAGAACAATTTTTGGTAAAAAAAGGTCCGATTTTTGCAAACTTTGTTCTCGCCGATGAAATAAACCGTGCCCCGGCCAAAGTACAGAGTGCCCTGCTCGAAGCCATGCAGGAGCGTCAGGTAACCATTGGCGAAAACACTTACAAACTTGACGATCCTTTCCTGGTCATGGCGACACAGAACCCTATCGAGCAGGAGGGTACCTATCCGCTGCCCGAAGCGCAGGTCGACCGTTTTCTGCTGAAAGTTATCATTACCTATCCCAAGAAAGAAGAAGAAAAACTCATCATACGCCAGAATATCTCCGGTGAGAAGCCCGATATAAAACCCGTATTGAAGACCGAAGACATCATTGAGGCCCGTAAGGTGGTACAACAGGTGTATATCGACGAGAAAATTGAACGTTACATCGTTGATATTGTTTTTGCCTCACGTTTCCCGCAGGATCACGGGCTGTCCGATCTTAAAAACATGATAGCTTTCGGTGCTTCGCCCCGTGCTTCGATAAATCTGGCTACGGCAGCCCGTTCCTATGCCTTCCTCAAACAGCGCGGCTATGTCGTGCCCGAAGATGTGCGCGCCGTGTGCCACGATGTAATGCGGCACCGTATAGGCCTTACCTACGAAGCCGAAGCCAACAATATTACCACCGAAGAGATTGTCAGCGAAATACTCAACAAGGTCGAAGTACCTTAATGAGAATCTCTTTCTCGCTGAAAAAGGAGAATAAATAATTATGGATACAACCGAGTTGTTGAAAAAGGTCAGGCGCATCGAGATAAAGACGCGCGGTCTTTCACGCAATATCTTTGCCGGGCAATATCATTCGGCCTTCAAGGGACGTGGTATGGCCTTCTCGGAGGTGCGCGAATATCAGTTCGGTGATGATGTGAGAGACATTGACTGGAACGTAACCGCCCGTCAGCAAAGACCCTATGTCAAGGTCTTTGAAGAGGAGCGGGAGATGACGGTCATGCTATTAATCGACGTATCGGCCAGCCGCCTTTTCGGCGCCGTGGGAGAGTTGAAGAAAGAGATGATGACCGAGATTGCTGCCACATTGGCTTTTTCGACGATACAGAACAACGATAAAATCGGGGTCATCTTCTTCTCCGACCGCATCGAAAAATTCATTCCCCCGCAAAAGGGCAAGAAGCATGTGCTTTACATCATACGCGAACTGATAGACTTCACCCCCGAACACACGGGAACCGATATCTCGCAGGTGTTGCGTTACCTGACCAACGCCATAAAGAAGCGCTGTACGGTCTTTCTGATGTCCGACTTCATTACACCGGAGGATTATTCCAACGCCATGACCATAGCCAACCGCAAGCACGACGTCGTTGCCGTGCAGGTTTATGACAAGCGCGAGGCTGAGTTGCCGCGAGTGGGTCTCATCAAGTTGCGCGACGCCGAGCGTGGAAACGAAGTGTGGGTCGATACCTCTTCCCGGCGGGTGCGCGAAAACTATGCCCAATGGTGGAGTGAACGCCAGAAACAGATGGACGATTCCTTGAAAAAAAGTCGTGTCGATATGGCTTCGATTGCCACCGATGAAGATTTTGTCATTGCCTTGATGAATCTTTTCAAACGCCGATCATAGAATAAGTAAGGGGAAAATGTATATGGGAATAAGAAATAAAATAGTACGGCATCACCTTTTATCAGTTGTGGTGGCCGTTGTTGCCATGCTGACGGTTGCATTGCCGCATCGGGTTGCAGCCGCCGATGTGTCGGTGCACGCCTCTATCGACTCTCTTACCTTGTGGATGGGTGAGCAGACCCGCATACGTCTTGAAGTGGCCCAAGATGAGGGTGAGCAGGTGTGGCTTTTGCCCACCTTTTCCGACACGCTTGTCAGAGGCGTTGAGGTTCTCGAAGTGTCGCGTCCCGATACTACCGAACTGGGTAGCGGCCGCATACAGATCGACCGCAGTCTCCTGGTTACATCGTTCGACTCGGGATTTTTCTACATACCCCCGTTCCGTTATCTGTCGGGCACCGATACGCTCATGACCGAGGCATTGAGTTTAAAGATACTCCCCATGGAGGTCGATACCACCCAGTCGATTGTCGACATAAAGGGGGTGCGTGCTCCATCGTCGGCATGGTGGCTGCTCTTGTGGGACAATATGCCGTTGTGGGGGTGGATTGTGCTACTCGTTGTTGTGCTGGTCGTGCTGGCATTTGTTGGCTATCGGTTCTATCGCAAATATCGTGCCCGTCGGCATGAAGAGTTGTCGCCCGAGGCGCTGCTGCCTCCCCATGAAAAAGCCTTGTTGGCACTTTCTCAGCTTCGCGATGAAAAGTTGTGGCAAGAGGGACGGGAGAAAGAGTATTATACTCATCTGACCGATATATTGCGCGAGTACCTCGTGGGGCGGTTTGGTATACAGGCCATGGAGATGACCTCGGCCGAGATTCTTTCGGCGTTACGTGCCAACCAGGAGACCAAGCCCCTCAACAAGCAGATGAAAGAGATTCTCGAAATGGCCGATTTTGTAAAATTTGCCAAGGTAAAACCAGGTCCCGACGACAACGAGTCGGCCATGCGCAATGCTGTGACCTTTGTCGAAGAGACCCGTCCCGAAGAGGCGCCGGCCGAGGCTGTCTCGCCTGAGATGCCGGCTGATGCAACTGCCCCGTCGGATCAAGAATCAATCCCCGCCGCCACGGCCGATGAAGAACCGGCTCAGAGCGACTGGGAAAAATATGGACCCTCTAACAAGAAACCGTTATGAACTTTGCACACCCGTCATACCTGTGGCTCTTCTTGCTGCTTATCCCGGCCGTGGTGTGGTATGTCTTTAAGTACAAGAAGGCCGAAGCCTCGCTGCAAATATCCTCGACCTATGCTTTCGACCGTATGGGCAGCAGCTATAAAAAGTATTTGAGGCATCTGCTGTTTCTGTTGCGCCTGCTGGCTGTCTCCTGCCTCATTATCGTACTGGCAAGGCCTCAGTCTACCGACTATTGGAGCAACCAGTCGACCGAAGGTATCGACATTGTTATCTCCCTCGATATATCGAGCAGTATGTTGGCCCGCGATTTCCAACCCGACCGTCTTGAAGCGGCCAAGGACGTTGCTTCGCAATTCATCTCCGGACGTCCTACCGATAATATCGGTTTGGTGATATTTGCCGGGGAGAGTTTCACCCTTTGCCCCATGACTACCGACCGTACGGTCCTGCTTAATATGCTCAAAGAGGTATCGTGCGGCATGTTGCTTGACCGTACGGCCATAGGCGACGGCCTGGCTACCGCTGTGAGCCGCATCAAGGACGGACCAGCCAAGTCGAAGACGGTCATTCTCCTGACCGACGGTACAAACAATGCCGGAGAGATAACTCCCGAAACGGCTGCTCAGATAGCCCGTACGTTCGGCGTCAGGGTCTATACGATAGGCGTGGGAACCATGGGCGAAGCTCCCTATCCGGTCGCCACCCCTTACGGCATCACCTATCAAAATGTGCCGGTAGAAATAGACGAAGCCACGTTGCAGAAGATTGCCGACATTACCGATGGAAAATATTTCAGAGCGACCAATAAAGATGTCCTCAAACAGATTTTCTCCGAAATCGACAAACTTGAAAAGACCAAACTCGTGGTGAAAGAGTTTAGCCGGAAAGAAGACCTGTTCCTCCCGTGGGGTATGGCCGCCCTTCTTCTGCTGCTTGCCGAGATGCTTTTGCGGCACACATTGCTACGTAACATTCCATAAAAATCATTGTCATGTTTCGATTTGCCAATCCCGAATATCTTTATCTCCTGCTGCTGTTGCCGGCAGTGTGGATTCTCTATTTTTATGGACGGTGGCGCAACCGCCGCCACATGGCTTGCATGGGACGCGCCGATGTGTTGCAAGGACTCATGCCCGACGTGTCGCGGTATAAACCCGGAGTGAAGTTCTTTTTCCAGCAACTTGCCTTGCTGGTGTTGGTCTTTCTGGTGGCACGTCCGCAGATGGGGGCTAAGCTCGAAACCGTAAAACGGCAAGGGGTGGAGATTATGATAGCACTCGATGTCTCCAACTCCATGCTGGCTCAGGATATTACCCCATCGCGTTTGGAAAATGCCAAGATGATGTTGTCGCGCTTGCTCGACGATCTCGACGACGACAAGGTAGGGCTCATCGTCTTTGCAGGCGATGCCTATGTGCAGTTGCCCATCACCACCGATTTTGTGTCGGCCAAGATGTTCCTTTCCAATATCTCTCCGTCGATGGTTCCTACGCAGGGTACCGCTATCGGTTCGGCCATTCGTCTGGCCATGAACTCTTTCACCCCCGACGAGACTGCCGATAAGGCCATTATCGTCATTACCGATGGAGAAAATCATGAAGGCGATGCCGTCGCTATGGCGCAAGAAGCCGCCAAGCGGGGTATAAAGGTCGATGTCATTGGTATAGGTTCGTCCAAAGGTTCTCCCATACCGATGAACGATCAGGAAGGCAATTTCAGAAAAGACCGTGATGGAAACGTGGTGATTACCAAACTCAACGAGCAGATGGGGCAGGAGATAGCCCGAGCCGGAGAGGGCCTCTATGTTACCGCCGATAATACCAATGCTGCATTGCGGGCTTTGCTGAATGAGGTGCGAAAGATGAAGAAGTCCGATGTCGAGAGCAAGGTCTACTCGGCCTACGACGAACAGTTCCCCCTTCTGGCGTGGATAGCTCTTGCGCTGTTGCTGTTCGACATCTTTGTGCTTGACACCAAAAACAAACTGATGAAAAAGGTGAATTTCTTTGACAAGTAAAAAACAGGGTCATGAAGCAGAAAATTTATTGTCTCATAGCCGGGACGGCCTTGTGTATGATGGCGCTTCCCGGAGCCATGGCGCAGAATGTCGATGCCAAGACTTCTCGGCAGAAATTGCGTGCAGGGAACGAAGATTATAAAAACGAAAAATATACCGAGGCCGAAGTCAACTATCGGCGTTCGCTCGATGCCGATCCCACTTCGGAGAAAGCGGTCTATAACATCGGTAACGCATTGTTCCGGCAAGGGAAATTTGAAGAAGCTGCCAAACAGTATCAGAGTCTCACCGCCAAAGAACGTCCCGATGATGACAAGAAAGAGACGGCAGCCGACTGGTACAACCTTGGCAATTCGCTCTATATGCAGGAGAAGTATGCCGAAAGCATTGAGGCCTATAAAAACGCCTTGCGACGTAATCCCGACGACCACGAGGCTCGTTACAATCTGCGTATGGCTCAGTTGAAATTGCGTCAGCAGCAACAACAGCAACAGAATCAGGACAACCAGCAGCAACAACAGAACCAACAGCAGCAAAACCAGCAGAATCAGAACAAGAACCAGGATCGCGACGATAAGAATCAACAACAGAATTCGCCGCAGCAACAACCCAATCAGAATCCTCAGAACCCAGAGCGACAAGACGACAGACCTACCGATAACGGCCAGCCGCAGCCCGGCTCTATCTCGCCCGAGAATGCGCAGCAGATACTTGATGCGATGCAGCAAGACGAGAAGAAGACCCAGGAAAAAGTACAACAAAAGTTGCTCGACCAGCGTCAAAGACGTAAAACCGATAAAGAATGGTAATCCGATGATGGCTCGACAGTGGGCCTGACGAGGTTACCCAAACCGATAAAACAAAATAGTGATGCCAAGAATAGTTTTTGTGATAATAGCCTGTATGGCCATGTTCTCACCGGTGATGGCCGACGATGTGACTTTCACGGCGTCGGCGCCCAAGCAGGTGATACAGGGCCGACAGTTTCAAGTCGTGTTTACCTTGCAGAATGCCAGTGGGAATAAATTTATGCCTCCCGATTTTCCGGGATTTTCGGTGTTGTTTGGACCGGCCACTTCGCAGAGCAACCAGGTATCGATTGTCAACGGAAAGATGTCGCGGATAAGTGAATATGCCTATACCTATACGCTTCGTGCCGACAAGGAGGGTACATATACAATTGCTGCGGCTACCATAGAAGTTGGTGGCAAACAGTTGTCGTCAAATACGTTGAACATACAGGTGCTGCCTCCCGACCCAAATACGCCGGCCCCTGCGGGCGGTAATAGCGGAGCCGGCAGCCGTGCACAGCAGGCCAGTGGGGAGGAAGATCCCGAATTGTTTGCCCGTCTTGTATTGTCCAAAACATCGGTATATGAACAGGAACCCATATTGGCAACCATTAAGTTCTATACGCGTGGAGGCAATATATTGGGTATACAGAATGCAACTCTGCCATCTTTCGATGGTTTCGTCTCCCAAGAAATAGACCGAGGTGAAACGCAAGTCGAATGGGAACACTACAACGGCAAAAACTATCAGGTGGTTGTCGTTCAACAGATGTTACTTTATCCGCAACATTCGGGTGAGTTGAAGATTTCGCAGGGCAGTTTTGATGTCTCCATTCTGGTGGAGCGTGCCATGCCGGGCATCTTCCGCATGATACGGGGCACGCAGGAACTGATAAGAACAGCTACGACCGAGCCGGTTACCGTGCGGGTAAAGCCCTTGCCATCACCACAACCGGCTTCGTTTATGAATGCCGTAGGTTCGCGGCTCAAACTCACTTCGTCGTTGAGTAAAGAGTCTCTCACTGCCAATGAGGCTGTTACGTTGAAATTGGTTTTGGAGGGTACGGCCAATTTGAAATACATGAAAAATCCAGCGGTGAAATTCCCGGTCGACTTTGATGTCTACGACCCCAAAGTATCGACCGACTTGAAAAACACACCTTCGGGAGTGAGTGGTACCCGCACGGTAGAATATACGATTATTCCCCGTTCGGCCGGAGAGTTTACCTTGCCTCCTGTCGAGTTTACCTACTTTGACATCAATGCAAAACAGTACAAGACGTTGCATACGCCTGAATACCATCTGACAGTGGCACGTGGAGCGGGCAATGACAATTCGGTAGTCCTTGCCAACTTCTCCGACAAGGAGGCTGTAAAGCAACTCAATCAGGATATCCGATTCATTCGTTTGGGCGATTTGCAGCAGGAGAAAGAGTTGTCGTTCTTCTACGGTTCTTGGTCCTATCGGCTTTGTTACATAGTGCCGGTATTGCTGCTTGTTGCTTTCCTGCTCATCAATTATCGGCAGACCCGGGAACGTGCCAATGTTGCCCGTCTACGTACCAAGAAAGCCAATAAGGTGGCGATACGACGTTTGAAGGTGGCTGGTAAGTACCTCAAAGAGCGCAACAACGAACAGTTTTACGACGAAACCCTCAAAGCTCTTTGGGGATATATAAGTGACAAGTTGCAATTGCCTCTCTCGGAACTCTCTCGCGACAATATTGCCGCCAAGTTGCACGCTTACGGTGCCGACGACCCGCTTATTGCACGGGTAATGGAGGTGATGAATACCTGCGAATTTGCCCGTTATGCTCCTTCGCAGAACGATGATGCGATGGATCGTCTTTACGAAGAGACCCTCGACGTGATAGGAAAAATGGAAAATATCAAACGATAAACGTGTGCTGACTATGAGTTTCAAAAAAATATATCTCCTGATGGTGCTTCTCTTGGCTGTTTTCTGTGTCGGGAAAGCCGATGCACAGACTTTGATAGACCGGGCCAATGAGGCTTACAGCAACGGCGATTATGTGCAGGCTGCCGAGTTGTACGAACAGTCGGGTGAACAGGACGGAACCTCGGCTGCCTATTTTTACAATCTGGGTAATGCTTATTACAAGAGCGGCATTTATTCGCGTGCTATTCTGAATTATGAACGTTCGCTGCTGCTCGACCCCGGGAACGAAGATGCCCGCTTCAACCTGACCATGGCCCAGGCCCATATCTCCGACAAGATTGAACCGCTGGGAACCTTTTTCCTCCAAAGATGGATGACGACGGTCCAAAACATCTTTTCGTCGAATGCCTGGGCAGTGATCGCCGTGGTGGCATTTTTGTTATTTCTGGTTGGGCTTTTGCTTTACATTTTTGTTGAGCGGGTTGTTTGGCGTAAGGTAGGCTTCTTTGCCGGCTTGCTGGCTCTGATTGTTACCGTTGCCGCCAATCATTTTGCTTCGGAGCAGAAAGCTGTACTTACACATCGTGACACGGCCATTATCATGGCACCTACCATCACCGTGAAAAGTTCTCCGTCGGAGAGTGGTACCGAACTTTTTGTTCTGCATGAAGGCACGAAAGTATATCTTACCGATCGTGTGGGGGAGTGGAGCGAGATACGCCTTGAAGACGGTAACCAGGGTTGGATACCGACCGACAAACTTGAAGTGATTTAATTTCCGTCATCGAACGAATTTAACGCGCAGGCTTGTCCATGCGGGGTAAAAGGCCTATCTTTGCCCATTATGCTCGATACGCTGCTTGAACTCGACCGCTCCCTGCTGCTCTTTTTCAATCAGGGACATTCGCTTTATGGCGACCAGGTAATGTGGATTTATACCGGGAAACTGGTGTGGATACCGCTCATCTTGTCGATGATATATGTGGCATTTCGCTCTGGTGGCTGGAAAGAGGGGCTATGGCTTGTGGTCATGGCCGGTGTTGTTGTTTTGCTGTGCGACCAGTTTGCCTCCTCGGTGTGCAAGCCCCTGTTTGAGCGCCTGCGTCCTGCACGAGACCCCGACATCGCTTCGCTCGTCACCATTGTCAACGGGTATAGAGGAGGTATGTACGGATTCTTTTCCAGTCATGCCGCCAATGCTGCCGGTATTGTAACCTTTACCTCGTTGCTCTTTCGTAACCGCCTTTACACGGTGACGGCCGAGATATGGGCTTTGCTCACCTGCTATTCGCGCATGTATCTCGGCGTGCATTACCCCGGCGACATTCTGGCCGGTCTGCTTTGGGGCTCCTTGGTGGGGTGGGGCTGCTATCATCTCTACCTTCTTGGTCGCGGGTGGTTCCGTCTGCCGGGAGGGCAACCCTATGCCCGCGCTTCCCGGGTGAGGCTGATAACCGCGGTCGTGTACATAACTTTCCTGTTTATACTCGTGGCTGCTCCTGCCCTGAACTTTTCCTTGCATTGACTCTTTGACTCTTTGACTCACTTACTGGTACATCTTTGATTCTATAAAAGAAATACTTATGACCGGTAATGAGAAATTGTGTACAAAAAAGCATCGATTTATTTGCTTTTCCCGAATATTAAAATTATATTTATTGCCGGAAAACAATCAACGAAGAGTTTAACCCCTTAAAATTTTATCGCCATGACAAAGACAATTTCTTTCAACGAACTGCGTCGTATCAAAGATAGTTTACCCGACGGTTCCATGCACAGAATCGCCGATGAATTGAATGTAACCGTCCAAACCGTACGTAACTATTTCGGCGGCAACAACTATGAGTTCGGGAAAAACTGCGGCCTGCACATCGAGCCGGGTCCCGACGGTGGTATCGTAGTCCTCGACAATACGACCATCTATGATATGGCCATGAAGATATTGGAAGAGGAAAACGCATAGCCTTCGCCCTTCGGAGAAACGCCTCCGTACCCGTTTTTGAACAGAACGCATACACTTCTGTTTGTTTCTGTGTGCATTGGTAATTGTTTCATGCGAAAAATCCGTAAATCATGAGTGAAGACAGATTAATAACAGTAGCAATATATACCTACGAGAAAGCTCAGATAATAAAAGGTATATTGGAAAACGAGGGTATACCTGTTGCCATACAGAATGTCAACCTTATACAACCGGTTGTTTCGTCGGGGGTGCGTATCCGCATTCGGGAAAACGATTTGCCTCACGCCCTCAAAATTCTCGAAAACAGTCCCATCTTTGAAGAGTGGCGGGAAAATAATAAATCGGAGAGTCGCGAGAATCAGATACTGGTTCCTGTCGATTTCTCCGATTATTCTATCAAGGCATGCCGCACTGCTTTTACAGTGGCCGGCCCGCTCAAAGCCAAAGTGGTGCTGTTGCACACCTACCTCATACCCGATTTCATGAGCATGCTCTCGGCCACCAGCGTATTCTCCATCGAAGCCGTCAACGACAGCGACATGGAGATGTACAAGGAGATACGCCGTCAGGCCGAGCAGGATATGAAGAAACTGCTCGAAGCCCTCAACAAGGAGGTAAAACTGGGACGTCTGCCCGACGTCGAGGTAGAACCCGTGTGGAAAGACGGTATTCCCGAAGACGAGATTTATCGCTATGCCAAGACCAATCGTCCGGCACTCATCGTCATGGGTACCCGTGGAAAGGGCCGCAAGGAAAGCGATTTGATAGGAAGCGTAACGGCCGAAGTCTTTGAGTCGGCCTGTGTTCCGGTGCTGGCCATACCCGAGAATGTACCCTTTGTCGGCTTTGAAAGTGTAAGAAGCATCGCTTTCTTTACCAATTTCGACCAGCAGGATCTGCTCGCGGTCGATACTTTCATGCGGCTCTTTGCCGCTTTCCGGTTCAAGGTGCATTTCGTACATATTCAGTCGCAAAAAGATGTGTGGGACGATGTGCGTCTCTCGGGCATGAAGAGTTATCTCGAAAAGCATTACGAGGGATATGAAGTATCCTGTTCGCTGATAAAGAAGGAAGATAACCTGCTGGACGAGTTGGAAGCTTTCGTTGAGAAGGAAAAAATTGATTTGCTGGCCATGTCGACGCGACGGCGCAACGTTTTTGCCCGCCTGTTCAACCCCGGACTGGCCCATAAGATGATATTCCATTCCGACACGCCTCTGCTCGTTATTCCGGCATCTGGTAATGTATAGAAATATAAAATGAAGCGGGTGCATCGCACCCGCTTCATTTTTCTCCCCAATTTAAGTTCAGATTTATGCTTATACAAACGATTCCCGACGGGCGTACTACCCCTGAGAAGATTGAACGATTAGCCCCAAACGACATATTCGTTTTCGGTTCGTCGCTCATGGGCCCATATTTCGGTGGCGCGGCACGCGTGGCCTATGAAAAATTCGGGGCCGGAGGCGTTACCGAGGGGCTTAAAGGTGCTACCTATGCCATTCCCGTGGTGAGGGCCGGTGTTGATATGGTAAAACCTCACGTCGATACCTTCTTGGCTTTTGCCCGTTCACACCCCGAGTATCGTTTCTGGGTTACCCGTGTCGGTTGCGGCATTGCCGGTTTTTCCGATGAGGAGATTGCCCCGCTTTTCGCTCCAGCTGTTGCGATGCCGCATGTAGCCCTGCCGGAATCGTTCTGGAAGGTGTTGCTGCAAAAGGGGCTCTATTTCCCCGACGTCCCGGCCGAGCGAATTGCATCGGATTGCATCGAGAGCTTGGCCGATAGCGAGATTTTTGTTTTCGGGAGCAACCTCTCGGGTAAACACTACGGCGGAGCCGCCTGTATAGCCAACCGGAAATTCGGCGCCGAATGGGGGGTAGGGAAGGGCCTTACCGGCAGGTCGTATGCCATACCCACCATGCGAGCCGGTGTGGAGATGATAAAGCCCTATGTCGATGAGTTTATAGCCTTTGCCCGTTCGCACCCCGAGTACCGTTTTCTCGTAACCCGTGTGGGCTGCGGCATTGCCGGCTTCTCCGATGAGGAGATTGCACCACTCTTTGCCGGGGCTGCCGATGTGCCCAATATTGCCTTGCCACGTTCGTTTTGGCAAGTTATCTTTACGCTGAGCTGATGGCGCACCTCCATCTGTTCAATCCTGAAAACGATTTGGCTTTGGCCGACGGCGGACGCTTTTATACCCCGCCGCCTTTGGCGCGTGCCATTGCCCGTGATCTGTCGACCCTGCCTTTGTGGTATGCCCGGCAGGGCGATGTTGTGTGTCTGCCTGCGCCAGATTTTGCCGCGTCGCTCGATGTCTCTCCTGTGCTTTTGGGCCAGTCGTGTCGGGTGTGTAGCCCGAAGCGTCTTGCAGGCGATGTCGACGGATACACCCCTTGGGGGTGGAGCCGTGAGGTTGCCCAGCGGTTGTTGCGTTACGGGGCCGACCCGGCACTGCTCCCTTCCGACACGATGTTGCAGTGCCAGCGGGAGTGGTCGCATCGCATACGCACCCGCGAGGTGTTTGAATACTTGGAAAACTGTTCGGTCGATCTTCCCGACGAGTGGCCGACGCTCTTCTCCGACGAAGAGTCGGTGGCCCGTTTTGTCTCGGCGCATGAGCGCACCATGCTCAAAGCCCCCTGGTCGGGTAGCGGCAAGGGGTTGTGCCGTACGCGCGGAGTTTATGACCTGGTTACGGCCCGCTGGACGCAAGGTGTCCTCCGTCGTCAGGGCGAAGTGGTGGGCGAACCTTTCTGGGATAAGGAGTCCGACATGGCCATGGAGTTTTATTCCGACGGCGACCGTGTCGTTTTTGCCGGCTATTCATGGTTTACCACCGATGAGCGCGGCACTTATAAAGGGAACCTGTTGCTCTCCGACGCAGCGATAGAGGCGCGCATCTCGACCCGTCTCGACATCGGTACCGTCCGGCGGGTAAGAGACTGTCTCGAAACTTTCTTTACCCGGCGTCTGGCTTCGGTTTACCGGGGATATTTCGGGGTCGACATGATGATATACCGGCACGCCGGCACCTGGGCTCTGCACCCGTGTGTCGAGATAAATCTGCGCATGAACATGGGAATGGTGTCGCGCCTTTTTTATGACCGTTATGTGGCGGCCGGGAGCGAAGGTCTCTATCGGGTAGACTATTTCCCTGATGCCGGACAACTTCTTGCCGACCATCGCCGTAGGCAGGCCGAGGCTCCCCTGAGCATCGACGGTACGCGGCTGACAAGCGGCTATCTGTCGCTCAACCCCATCGGTCCCGATACCCGCTACCGGGCGTCGGTCGAGGTGTGGCCGTCGGTTGAGGGCGACGGTGTCTGAAACTTTTTCAGCTCCTGATAGAGCCGCTGAATGGGCAGCCCCATGACATTGTAGTAGGAGCCCCGTATGCCCGTAACACCCACATAGCCTATCCACTCCTGTATGCCGTATGCGCCAGCCTTGTCGAGCGGCGCGTATTTCTCTACATAATAATCGATTTCTTCGTCGGTGAGCGGGGCAAACGACACTTCGGTTGAGGTGGCGAAAGAGAGGCTCTTTTGGCGGGAGAGGAGGGTTACTCCGGTGATGACCGTGTGGGTTTGTCCAGACAGGTCGTGCAGCATGGCCCGGGCTTCGGCCTTGTCGTGCGGTTTGCCATAGACCCGCTCGCCGAGCCATACAATGGTATCGGCTGTGATGAGCAGGGTATGTTCGTCCAGCAGGCCGGCGTGAGCCGCCGCTTTCTGTCGAGAGATGTAGAGCGGAATCTCTTCGCCCCGCAGGGTGTCGGGGTAGCTCTCGTCGATGTCGGGCAGTACACATACCCGATAGGGTATGTCAAGCCCCGCCAGCAGCTCTTTGCGTCGGGGCGAGTTGCTGGCCAGTATGATGTCGTAGTTTTTCAGAAAATCCATATCTGTTTCATGTTTTACCAACCGAAAGCCTCTTCGCCGAACCATTTGCCCTGGGCTTTCATCACCTGTTCTATCACGTCGCGTCCGCAGCCGTAACCGCCGTTGCGAGGCGATATGTAGGTGGCTATCGATTTTATTTCGGGAGCTGCGTCGGCGGGACAGCAGGGCAGTCCCACGCGTTGCATGACCTCGTAGTCGGGAATGTCGTCGCCCATGTAGAGTATCTCGTCGGCTTGTAATCCGGTGGCCAGCAGCCACTCTTCAAACGAGACGATTTTCACGCTGGCTCCCATGTAGATGTGCTGCACGCCCAGCCCTTCAAAACGTTGGCGCACCGCCTCGGTGCGTCCGCCGGTGATGATGGCGACTTCAAATCCTTTTCGCACGGCCAGCTGTATGGCATAGCCGTCTTTGATGTTGACCGTGCGGCACGGTTCGCCGCCGGGGTGCAGGGGTATGGTGTCGGCCGACAGTACGCCGTCGACGTCGAATGCGAGGCCTTTTATCCGGCCGAGGTCATAATCGATTTTACTCATGTTGGGCAGATGGTGATTGGGTATGCGATGTGGCAAACTGGTGTATGTGCCGGCTCAGCAGCCGGTATATCTCTTTTTCGTCGGGGTCGTCGAGAAGGTCAATGTGTTTCTGCATGACGTTTTTGTCGTAGCGCACGGCAGGTCCCGTCTGTGCCTCGGCCGGCGACAGGGTCTCTATCTTGGCCGCTGTCTCTCTGATGAGCGGACGCAGGGCCTCGAAAGGCAGTTGTTGCCGGGCTAGCAGGTCGGCGGCTATGGCGTAGAGATGGTTGGTAAAGTTGCAGGCGAAGACCCTGCCGTGAAATGCGCTCGCCCATCTCTCGCAGGGTGGCGGTAACTTCGGGCGAGGAGCCTTCGATAAAGAGGGGTATCTCTGCAAATGTTACGGCTCTGTTCTTGCTGAATGTCTGTAACGGGTAGAACACGCCGTAGCGCCGGCATACGGTCGAGAATACCGACAGGGGTATGCTTCCCGCCGTGTGCAGGTAGAGTGCCTCGTCGCGCACCGGTACACGGGCGATGAATTCGCCCAGCGCGGCGTCGCTCACCGAGAATATGTAGATGTCGGCATCGGGACACACCTCTTCGATGCGGGTGGTGGTCAGTGAACACCCGGTACGTTCGGCCAGTTGCCGGGCCGATGTGTCGGTGCGGCTGAAAATCTGCACGATGTCATATCCTGCACCGTGCAGGGCGGTCGCCAGGTGGGTGGCCAAGTTGCCCGCGCCGATGAAGACGACCCGCTCTTTTCTCGTGGTTACCATTGGCCGATGTGTACTTTTTCCCACGCAGCCTTTTCGGGGTCAAACGGTGTCTTGCTCTCGGCTTTGTGGCCCAGGGCGATGACGGCGAGTACTTGCATGGGGAGGGGTATGTTCAGCAGTTCGCGTACGAAATCTTCGGCCGATTCGCCGTTCTCTCCGTAGCGGCCGCGCACTTGCACCCAGCAGCTGCCCAGCCCCAGTTCTTCGGCTTGCAGTTGTATGAGGGTAGAGGCGATGGAGGCATCTTCTATCCACACGTCGCTCTTCATCGGGTCGCCCAGTACGACCACGGCCAGTTTGGCACCGGCTATGAGTTTGGCGCCGTTGTCTTTGCATAGCGACAGGCGTTCGAGTGTGTCTTTGTCTTCGACCAGAACAAATTCCCACGATAGCGACCGTTTCGACGACGGTGCCATGAGGGCGGCTTCCATGATGGTTTTTACATCTTCCGGACGTATCTCTTCGTCGGTAAATTTGCGGGTGCTTCGACGCAGTCTCAGCAATTCGTGAAAGTCTTTCATATTGAGTTGTATTATCGGTTTTGTGGGTCGGGGCCGTTTCTCTCATGCCGGACGGCCTGGCCGGGGTGAGGGTAAGAAGGGGGCATAAACGGAATACCTGTTCTTCTTCGGGCAGGCGCTGCTTCGTCTTACCTTCTACAAAGATACGGTAATTCGTCCGGAAATAAAGCACTTCGATTTACTTTTTCACGCTCTTTTGCATGAGGTGTGGTGCCGCGCCTGCCGTTTTGTGGTTTTTCGTTTTTGCCTTTTCTGCTTTCAGAGTTTTTTTCTTCCTCGCTCTGCTCTCGCCTTTCGCTATCTTTTCAGAAGATAGGATTCGGCTCGGCATAGTCAGCGGGCGAAAACTTCGTTTTCTCCCCCGCTCTGCACTCGCCTTTCGCTATCTTTTCAGAAGACAGGAGTCGGCTCGGCATAGACAATGAACGAAAACTTTGTTTTCTCCTTGCCTCTGCTCTCGCCTTTGGCTATCTTTGACCCGTAAATTTGTTATGGAAAGAGGATTTTCTTTTTGTACGTTTTTTTTCTGCGCAGTCGTTCTGCTCTTCTTCCCGATGTGCGGGGAAAACGAATCATGGCGTGCGGCCGTACCTGTGAAAGAGGAGGTAGGTGCTGCTGCATTGCCCGATACGATAGCCCCGGTGGAGGCTTCGTTTGACTTTCCCCTTCTCAAAAAGCCTGTGTTCCCCTCTCTGACGGTCTCGGTTGCCGATTACGGCGCACGTCGCGGGGCGATGGCTACGCGGGCAATAGCTCGGGCCATTACCGATGTGCATGAACGGGGCGGAGGCAGGGTGATAGTCCCGCCCGGTGTATGGCACACGGGGCGCATCGAGCTGTTGAGTAATGTCGACCTGCATCTGTGCGAAGGGGCCGAGTTGCATTTCTCCGGCGAGGTGGTCGACTATCAGCCGGCGGTCTTTACCCGGCAGGAGGGTGTAGAGGTCTATTCGCTGGGCGCGTTGGTATATGCCTGTGGCCAGCGGAATATAGCCCTTACCGGGAAGGGCCGGCTGGTGGGGCCGCCGCGCGATTGCGAAATACAGCGACGGCAGATGAAGGGCGATGTCATTGAGAATCTTATCGATGCCGACTCTCCGGTCGAGAATCGTCTCTACGACGGCCGTGGAGGTGGAAGCATATTTTTGCCCATGTTCTTTTCTCCGATAGATTGCCGGCAAGTCTATGTCGAGGGTGTTACATTTGAGAACACCCCTTTCTGGAATGTGGTGCCGGTCTATTGCGACACGGTCGTCATACGCGGCATCACGGTCTCTTCGGTGGGGATACCCAGGGGCGACGGCATCGACATCGAGTCGTCTCGCCATGTGCTGGTGGAGTATTGTACGCTGAGCTGTGGCGACGACTGTTTTACGCTGAAAGCCGGTCGCTGTGAAGATGGCTTGCGGGTAAACCGCCCCACCGAAAATGTCGTAATCCGTCATTGCCTGGCCCGGAAGGGACACGGTGCCATAACCTGCGGAAGCGAGACGGCCGGTGTGACCCGCCGCAATCGGGGTGGCGGAGGTGAAAATCTCCATTACGAGCGGTTGCGCATGCTGTCGTGTCGCCGGCCTTTTGTGTGGGACATGCTCGGCAGCCGCACCTATGTGGGCGATTTGGCTGTGCGTCTACCGGCCCGCGACATTACACCTCTGACACCGTTTTACCGCTGCATTACGGCCCGCGACATTATTATCGAGGGGAGCGAGCAGTTGCTCAAAGCCGTCGGCATACCCGAGTCGCCCGTTGCACAGGTGCTGCTGGAACGCATCGATGCCGACAGCCGGCAACTGATGTCGCTGCAAGATGTCGAAGGATTGACCCTCCGTGATATGACACTGCGCTGTGGCGACTCGCGGCTTACAACCCTCGACGCGCGGGGGCTGACCTTTGAAAATGTCTGTTTCTCCCTGCCCGGAGCCGCCGTAGCCACACAGGTCGAAGGCCCTCTTTCGGAGATGCCTGCTTTTATCGATTGCCGTTTCCTCCCGGCCGAACACGAATGTCGTCCATGAAAAATTTTGCAGCCATAGATTTTGAGACCGCCAACAACCGGCGCACCAGCGTTTGCAGCGTGGGTGTCGTTGTCGTGCGCGACGGAGTGATAACCGATACCGTGTACCGGCTCATACATCCTGTACCCGATACCGACGGGGCCGACATCTTTCCCGTCGTGTGGGGCGAGATAGCCCCGCTCATCGAAGGTCTGCCGCTGGTGGCTCACAACAGCCCTTTCGACGAGGGGTGTCTGCGGGCCGTGCATGACTATTATGGTATGCCTTATCCCGGCTATCGTTTCTTCTGTACTTGCCGGGCATCGCGCCGCCTCTTCGGTAAGGAGTTGCCCGACCATCGGCTGCATACCGTCGCTGCCCGCTGTGGATACGACCTGACACGCCACCACCATGCTCTGGCCGATGCCGAAGCCTGCGCTGCCATAGCCATGCAGATTATCGGCGACGAGGAGTAGACCGCCTCTGCACCGGCCGTGTCGGGAAGCGAATGTCCGCCCCGATCGGCGGGAAAATTTTCGTCGTCGCATACTGAAACGTAAGAAACTCCGTTTAAATACATAGCATATTGTTTTTTAATGACCCGAATACCGGTATGAACCTGCGTCGTCTTTGTCTGTTGTCGCTCCTGCTCCTCTCTTTTGTTGTGCAGGCGCAGCACCGTGTCGAACTCTCCGGCCGGGTTATCGATGCCGAAGGTGCGCCGATGGACCTCGTTACGGTGGCCGTACCTGCCGCTTCGGCCGGGACATTTACCAATGAGAAGGGAGAGTACACGTTGCGGTTTACCGCGGCCGACACGGTCGAGGTGATATTCTCCTATATCGGTTATCACCGGGTGAGCCGCAAACTGGTCGACCCGGAGGGGAAGGTCTCGCTTACGGTGCGCATGTACAACAACGACCGCACGCTCAACGAGGTACAGATACGGGAGTATCGCCGGCAGATGACAACCTTGCAGAAAATCGACCCCGAAGACTGGAAGTTGATGCCCGATGCCTCGGGCGGTTCTATCGAAGCCCTGCTGGCCACGATGCCCGGTGTACATTCCAATAACGAACTGAGTTCGCAATATTCGGTGAGAGGAGGTAACTTCGACGAAAACATCGTCTATGTCAATGGTATAGAGATTTATCGCCCGCAGCTTATACGCACCGGTCAGCAGGAGGGGTTGAGCTTTATCAATCCCGACATGGTGGGGGCGGTGGCATTCTCATCGGGCGGGTATCCGGTGGAGTATGGCGACAAGATGTCGTCGGTACTCGATATAACCTACAAGAAACCCGAGGACTTTGAAGGTTCCGTGTCGGGCAGTTTCCTGGGGGCGAGTGCATCGGTGGGGCATAACACGGGCCGATTCTCCCAGTTGCATGGATTCCGTTTCAAGACCAATTCGACCCTTCTCAGTACGCTCGATACCGAGGGAGAGTACAAACCCCGCTTCTTCGACTACCAGACCTATCTTACCTACAAGATAAATTCCCGTTGGGACGTTGCCCTGCTGGGAAACATATCAAGCAACAACTACCAGTTTATCCCCCAGTCGCGGAGTACCCGTTACGGCAGCATCTCTTCGGCGGCGCAGTTTACCGTCTATTTCGACGGTAAGGAGCAGGACATATTCCAGACCTATTTCGGTGCCGTTACCCTCAACTATCGACCTTCGGCGTTTACGACCCTGTCGCTGCTGGCTTCGGCCTTTACCACGCGCGAAGAGGTTACCTACGATATCTCGGGCGAATATTGGCTCGACGAGCTCGACCTGGCCAACGGTGTGGAGACGACCGAGAGTGCCGGTACGCTGGGATACGGCTCTTATCACGAACATGCGCGCAACCGGTTGAATGCCAACGTGTATGCTCTGTCGCTCAAAGGCGATACCCGTTGGGGACGGCATACCGTGCGGTATGGCGCCACCTACCAGCGTGAGCGCATACACGACCGTATGCGGGAGTGGGAGTCGCGCGACTCCTCGGGTTACACGCTGCCCCATACGGGCGAAGGCATATCGCTCATATCGAGTTTGCGCTCGACACAGGATATCGAGAGCAACCGTCTGTCGGCCTATGTGCAGGAGACTTATACGCTCGAACACCGCTCGGGTATATACAACTTTACCGGCGGGGTGCGTCTCTCTTATTGGGATTACAACAACGAGTGCATCGTCTCGCCCCGTGTATCGGTAGGTTACAACCCCTCCTTCAATCAGCGGCTCACTTTCCGTTTTGCCACGGGTGTCTATTATCAGGCCCCATTTTACAAGGAGTTTCGCGATACGGTGCAGGACAGTCGCGGAAACTGGGCGGTACGCCTCAACGACCGCATCAGGTCTCAACGTTCGATACATGTGATATTGGGCAGCGATTTCACCTTTCGGGCTCTCGACCGCCCCTTCAAGCTCACCGGTGAGGTCTACTATAAAAAACTCGACCGGCTCATTTCCTATGAAGTCGACAACGTGCGGGTGTGGTACAGCGGCCAGAACAACTCCGAGGGTTACATTGCCGGTCTCGACTTGAAGCTCTTCGGTGAGTTTGTGCCCGGAGTCGATTCGTGGCTCACCTTCTCGCTGATGTCGGCCAAGGAGAAGACCGCATCGGGGTATGTGCCCTTGCCTACCGAGCAGCGGTACAGTGTGGGACTCTTTTTCCAAGACTATGTGCCCCGCTTTCCCAAGTACCGTTTTTCGCTCAAAGCCATCTGGTCCGACGGTCTGCCGATGGCCGCTCCACGTAAGGGCCGGGCCGAGGGCTATTTCCGCACTCCGCCCTACCGGCGTGTCGACATCGGTCTCTCCCGCCGTTTGGCAGGCGGCGAAGACCGCATCATGCAGAAACCCTTTTTCCGGGCATTCAAGAGTATATGGATAGGACTTGATGTGTTCAACCTGCTCGACTTCGGCAATGTCAATTCCTATTATTGGGTTACCGACATATACAACAACCAAAACGCCGTGCCCAATTATCTCACCGGTAGGCAGTTCAATCTGAGACTCTCTTTCGATTTCTGATAGCGGGCGATACCGGAGCGACGAAGGCTCCGTCGCTGTGTATGCTATGGCAGGCTATGCGCAGTCGCCGGCACTCCTCTTCGAGCGATTTCCGCTGGAAGTAGGGCAGATTGTGCGCGAGAATGACCTGGCGTATGTCGAATATCTGTCTCACCGGGTCGATTCTCCCCCGGAATCCCGGCACGACGATGGCGTAGTCGATGCTCATGCGCCGGGGTGAGGTCGTGCCTTTCCATCGGTCGTCGCCAAGCACAAGAAAGCGACTGTCGCCAAAGACCATGTAGGGCAGGGCTATGGCAAGGTGGCCGCAGGTCGTGGAGTCGGCAACGAACGTGTATTCACCGACTCCGTTTTTTATCCAGAAACGTCCGGCCTCCTTCTCGATGGTGCGTGTGGGGAGCGTGTCGAGCGGCAGCAGCATGTTGCGGCCGTTATCGATAAAATTGAGCGTGGTGGTGCCGCCGCTTTCCTGGTAGATGGCCCACAAGTTGCGGAGAGGAGCGGGGCCACCCCAGGTATCGGCCAAAAGAAAAATCAGGGCCGTGCCCAGCAGTACGACTACGCCCCGTGCCTGGCGCGAAAGCAAAACCGCCCCGCCGCCGAAGATGAGAATAAAGCAGAGAACCAGTTCGGCCGGCTCAATCCATATACCCTGTATCGAGCTCCATGCATATCCGTCGACCAGGCGTGAGAGGGCATCGAGTCCTTCGGCCATACGGTTTACGCAGCCGGCGAGGAACCCGCTCTGTACCCCGGTTGTCGCAAGGAGCAGCCACAGAAAGCCGCCGCCGAGCAGTATGGGCAGTAACGGTACGACGATGAGGTTGGTGAGCAGGCCGGTAAGCGGCAGTAGGTGGAAGTAGTAGATGACCAGTGGCAGGGTGCCCACTTGCGCAGCAGCCGAGACGGCCAGCAGCGAGGCGATGCGGCGCGACAGTCGGCCGGTGTGAGGCAGCCATTCGAAGAGAGGCCGATAAAACAGCAGTATGGAGAAGACCGACAGAAAGCTCAGCTGGAATCCTACCTGGAAAAGGGTGTGGGGGTCGTGGAGCAGCATGAGAAAAGTGGCGACAAACAGACTGTTCATGGGGCGGGCCTTACGCCCGACGACGATACCGGCCAGCACGACCGATGCCATGACACAGGCCCTGACAACCGAGGGCGACAGTCCGGTGAGAAATGCGTATGTCCAAAGCAGTGCCATGATAACGATGGCGCGCAGCCGACGCAGGTGCAGCCACCACAGTGGAGTCAGTAAGGCTGCCGTCAGTGCCCACACGATGCCCAGATGCAGACCGCTTACGGCCAGGACGTGCGACAGTCCGGCCACGGAGAATGCCTCCCGTTGTTCCTCGTCTATTTCGCCGGTGTATCCTAGCAGCAAGGCTTTCAGTATGCTGCGGGCAGCGGGGGAGAAACCTCCGCTGTCGATGCGTGCCAGACCGTCGTTTCGGAGTTGCATGGCCCTTTGCGCCAGTGTCGGGGTTTCGTCCCTGGCGATGCGTCGCCACCCTCCCTCGGCCAGATATTGGGTGTAAAGGTATCCTCGGTGGCGCATCAGGGAGGCGTAGTCAAACGCTTCGGGGTTCTGCTTGTTGGCGATGGGCGCAATGCGGGGGCGGAAAAGCAGGAGATCGCCTGCCTGCGGGTATCCGTCGAGGCTGTCGCGTTCGATATGCAGCAGCACGGCAATGTCGGCGGCCGTGAGTTGACGGTTGGTCTCGACCCTGGCGATGATGGTGCTTCGGCAACTGATGCTCCGGCCGCTGTCGGGGTCGGTCTCGTCGATGCGTGCCACGGCGTAGGGGCAGTTATTGAGTGAAATATCGGGTATCTCCTGCCGGTTGCTTACTTGCCAGGTCCAGGCACCGGCGGTGAGAAACAGGGCATAGCAGGCGATGGCAAAGTAGGAGCGGTCGCGGAAACGGGTGTCGATGCGATGCAGTGAGCCGATGTGCCGTATGGCAAAGAAGAGGCCGATGACCAGCGGCACTCCGATAAACATCGCCGGCAAAAACTCTTGCAGGGCAATACCGGCCGCAAAGGGTACGGTCAGTCGGGCGAATGGAGCTTCATCGAGCAACTGTCGTTTCATGGTACAAACGGGTGTCGGACGGTCCTCTGTGGGGGAGACGCTGTCCGGTGGTGCGATTTATCGCTGGGAGAGAATCGGCCTGTGAGCGAACTCTGTGGTACCGCTTTTCGGTGGGAGCCGTTTTACAGCTCTTTCAGTCGGGCAATGGTCTCTTCGGGATTATCGGCCGAGAAAATGCTGTTTCCGCACACCAGAATATCGGCCCCGGCATCGACGACGAGAGGTGCCGTTTCGAGGTTGATGCCGCCGTCGACCTCGATGAGGGCGGTGGCGTTTTTACGGAGAATCATCTCTTTGAGACGGGCTATCTTCTCGGTCGATTGCGGTATGAACCGCTGGCCTCCGAATCCCGGATTTACCGACATAATCAGTATCATGTCGGCATCGATAATGATGTCTTCGAGCAGGGCTATCGGCGTATGCGGGTTGAGTGTGATGCCGGCTTTCATGCCGGCTTTTCTTATCTCTTGCAGGGTGCGGTGCAGGTGCAGGCAGGCCTCATAATGGACATTCATCATATATACGCCGAGGGCTTGCAGGCGGGAAATGAACTTCTCGGGTTGGGTAATCATGAGATGCACGTCGAGCGGCTTGCGGGTAAGTGGGGCGATAGCCTCAATCACGGGGAAGCCGAAAGAGATGTTCGGCACGAACACCCCGTCCATAATATCGAGGTGTAGCCAGTCGGCCTTGCTGCGATTGATCATGTCGATGTCGGCTTGCAGATTGGCAAAGTTGGCCGACAGCAGAGAGGGAGCGATAAGCGGTTTCATGACAGGTGCATCTTTGTAGTAACACAAAGATACACCATAGAGTCGGATTTACGAAGCCGGCCGGTGGCGGAGTGGGTGAGTAGGTACGTGCCGCCATTCTCAGAAGCATGAGTGTGGCGTTGCTCGGGCCAAGCGGTGTTGTCTTCTTGTCGCATCCGGTCGAAGAGGGAGTAGTCGTTTTTTTCATAGGCGGTACGTTTTTGCGTTACTGTTATCAAAACGTATACGCCTGCCGGTTTAGTATGTTTCGGCCCTCTTTTTTAGAAAGAAAGTTGTATCTGATGGTCTTCGGCCATTTTTCTGATGTTGAGAAGTGCATAGCGCATACGCCCCAGAGCCGTGTTGATGCTCACCTGTGTGGCGTCGGCTATCTCCTTGAAGCTCATGTTTTTATAGTATCGCATGATAAGCACTTCGCGTTGGTTTTCGGGCAGAGCGGCTACCAGTCGGCGTATGTCGGCGTGTATTTGGCTGGTGATGATGGAGTCTTCTATGGTACCTTCGCTCAACTCCTTACGGTTGAAGATATCTTTTTCTTCGTTTTCACCGTTCGATACGAGATTCTCGTTCCGCTCCTGTCGGTAGTGGTCGATAATGAGGTTGTGGGCAATGCGGGTTACCCACGACGAAAACTTGCCCGCCTCGACATAGCGGCCCTGCTTGATGGTCGTTATTACCTTGACAAAGGTCTCCTGGAAGATATCTTCGGTGAGATCATTGTCTTTGACGGTATAGAATATGTAAGAGTAGATACGATTTTTGTATCGTGTCAGCAAAATGTCGAATGCCTGGTTGTTACCCTCTGAATACAATACTACCAACTCTTCGTCGGATAGTTTTGATAAATACTTCATTATGGCTAAAAATTGGTTTCAGAGTAGTATTTTTTCGATAGGCAATCAGTGTTTAGTTACGATACATTTTTTATTTTTACCCTGCAAACATAGAGAATCGTTTTCAGAAAAACAAACTTTTGTGTCGTTTTTTTGTTTTTAAAACATTTGGAGTGGCTGTTAAAAGTCTTTATAATGAGAAAGAAAAGAGCCTAATTTTGAGCGGGTTTATCCATTTGGATAAAAATAGAAAGATGATGTCGTCGATGTCGAGGAAATAATCGTTACCTTTGCTTATCTTAAAATTCAAACTGAAAAAATAACGCTTATATGAAACCTACACTTTTTGTTTTGGCTGCCGGCATGGGCAGCCGTTACGGCGGCCTCAAACAGCTCGACGGACTGGGCCCTAATGGCGAAACCATCATGGACTATTCGATTTACGACGCCATTCGGGGTGGATTTGGCAAGGTCGTTTTTGTCATACGTCATCTCTTCGAAGAAGATTTCCGGGAAAAAATCATCAAGAAATATGCTCACGTCATACCCGTTGAGTTGGTCTTTCAGGAACTTGACTATCTTCCGGCCGGCTTTACCGTGCCCGAGGGCCGCGTAAAACCTTGGGGTACCAATCACGCCGTACTCATGGGTAAAGATGTTATCAAGGAACCCTTTGCCGTAATAAATGCCGACGACTTCTACGGTCGCGACAGTTTTGCCGTCATTGCCGATTATCTCAAAAAACTCGATGACAAGCACGATGACTACTGCATGGTGGGCTATCGGGTGGGCAATACCCTCTCCGAGAGCGGTGCAGTTTCGCGCGGAATATGTGAGACCGACTCGAACGGCTACCTTACCTCGGTGGTTGAGCGCACCCAGATTGAGCGACGCGACGGACAAGTCATGTACAAGGATGGTGAAGCTTGGGTGGCTGTCGATGAGAATACTCCCGTCTCGATGAACATGTGGGGATTCACACCCGACTATTTCCGCCATTCCGAAGAATATTTTATCAACTTCCTTCGCGAGAATGCCGGTAACATCAAGGCCGAATACTTCATTCCGCTTATGGTCAATTACCTTATTACAAATAAAATATCGACCGTCAAAGTGCTTGATACGACGGCTAAATGGTTTGGTGTCACCTATGCCGAAGACCGTCCTTCGGTGGTGGCTCAGATACGTGCACTCATCGATGCCGGCGAATATCCCGAAAAACTTTTCTGATATTTGTTTTTCATCTGCATTCTGAACCATGACATGGCTGCCTTCTCCGCGTTGATGGATAGAACTTACCTTATCGCGTAAAATATTCGTCTCGATATTGAGATGGCGAGAGAAAAAAGGGGGGGCAGAAGCAGTGCGCATGACATCAATATACATCGAGCCATCGGTAGGAGCATTTTCACATGCGGACTACCGATGGCTCGATGTGTGAAAGGTGCGGTTAGCGGCGTTTCTTGAAAAAGTCGGTGAGCAGGCGTGCACACTCCTCCTGCATGATGCCGTGTGTTACCTCGGTCTTGGGGTGCAGGGCGGCCGTTGCAAAGCGACGGTATCCCCGTTTCTCGTCGGCAGCTCCGAATACGAGCCGTCCCATTTGGGCCCAGCCTATGGCACCGGCGCACATCACGCAGGGTTCGAGGGTAACGTAGAGGGTACATTCGGGCAGGTATTTGCCACCCAGTACATCGGCTGCTGCCGTGATGGCTTGCATCTCGGCATGGGCCGTAACGTCGCGAAGTGTCTCGGTAAGGTTATGCGCGCGGGCTATGATGCGCTCTTTGTGTACGATGACGGCTCCTACGGGAATCTCTCCCCGCTCGCTGGCAGCCTGGGCCTCGGCAAGAGCCTGCTGCATATAGTATCGGTCGCGTTGTGCGGCCGTCGATTGTTCTCTCTCCACGTGGGTCAGTCTTTCAGATAATATTACAAATACATCTCGTACTTATATCATAGTACTAATTAGTCAATATTCCAATAAGCATCTGGATCACCATCGAAGATAGTGTCAATGTCATCATCGCTATAGCCCATTTCGTCTTGAGCATAAGAGTCAGCGTATCTTCCATATGAACCTGTGTAATTGTCAGAAGTGTCCCAATCTATTATACGTGAGTTTTTATAAGCCCTTAGTGGGACCTCTTTTTCTTCCCCATCTTTAAGTACCTTAGCCTTCTCCTTAACAGAGAGAATTTTATCGTATACACAAGGAAGAACAATTACATAACGTTCATTGGCTAAACCCACTTTTCCTTCTTTCACCAATAAGTGATAGGTCCTGTAATTGACCTTGTATTCTGATATCTCGTCATATGTATCAGAACTAAAGATTTCTCCAAACTCATTAATATAACCTTCTTGATTCCCACGAATGAAGTGAACATAGGGGTAATCATCATCTAAATACATATTTGTTTTTCCTTCTATTATATTCATTTTATCGCAGTTTTCTATTAAAATTCTCGTTTCGGTAGAGTCTTGCAAAGAGCAAATCACAAACAAATGATATTTGTTATTTATGTAGGCAATTAAGAATTTTTCGGAAATCGGCATGTTAGGTCTGAAACTTTTGCCTGACCAGAAAATTGAATGCATGGTATTTTGCGCCCATATTATATCATCGCAAGGCGGAATGTTGATTTTCTCAAGATTATGGTTTATTAAGCCATATTTTCCATGTCGTTTTGTAATATAATAGCGATTATATCTTTCTCCCATTTCAATGCAAGTATCATATTCTTCAATTGGAATTTTACCAAAGAACTTTTTATCTTCAATATAAAAACCAAACTCATGACCTTTAAATGAATCGCTAAAATATGCCTGACCACTAACAATATCATTTCTTTTATGAAAAGGTATCTCGTATTCTTTGAATCTTGCTTTAACTAAGATTTTACCTTCGGGTGATATTAAACCAGAAAGACCTTTTTCTTTATACATTAAGAAATTATTGTAAAAGCCTGACAAATACTGTTTGTCATGCCAAGTCAAGGAATCATACAATCTGGTTTGAATATCATTTTTCACATTATACAGAAATTGACCTTTTTCACAAGTAACAACGAATAAAGCCAAATCTTTGTTTTGGTGAAATTTTACTCTTTGAATATTCTTAAATTTTATGTCAATCAGAAGGGTAAATTCATCGTCTATCAACCCATATTTTCCATTTTTTATTACAATGTATAAGTTGCTTATCTGATGAATGACAACATCATAATCTCTCGCATCAAAAAGATTGTAAAAGTATCCGTATTCATTGATAGGGATATGGTCACTTATAGGGGTATAATATGGACTGTGAATAATGACATTTCCTGTTCTGGGGTCTCTGTAATCGTCATCGTATCCGCCCCATCTACCACTAACAACTCCACTAGTTTCTCTGTAAAATGACATATGTACAGATTCATCAACAACACGTTCAAAAGATATCATTTTTTCACAATTATACAAATCTTCCGTATACTTACGTGTGTTGCAATTATTTACAGAGCATAACTCCTCTACAGAATCAAACGAAATAGGTATTACAACATCAAACGTTTCTGCATCAATGGCCCCATATTTTCCCTCCTTCTCAACAATAAACTTTTGCAATGGTTGTATAGGGGTAAAGATGCAATCAAACTCTTCACTACCTTTTAGCGGGGCATATCCATGAATTAATCTAACTTTCCCTTTTTTTGTAATCTTAATTAAATCTTGATCATTATATCTATTACTCCTGAGCGATTCTATCTTATCATAGATAGGATCTAAGATTTCATTTGTTTTATTAGACAAGTTATAGATAACTCCATATTTTCCATTTTTAGTTGAAACTAGGACATCAATTGTATTTGGAATGATGTCGGTTACCATGTCAAAATCTTGACAAGAATACTTGTCAAAAAACAGCCCTTGTTCATTAATGTATGAATATCTGTTATCTTTTGTGAAAAAGCGAATTATATACTGACCTGTTTGAAAACGTTCACAGATGTCAGCATCATGTATATCATTTATAAGTGTTTTTCCTTTATCATCAATAATATATGATGAATCTCCATTATTTACTAGTTGTATTTTTTTCATATTTATTAAAAATGTGTGTGGAACTATAGATGTTTGTTATTTTCCTGCAATTAACCAATCACTAGATGGCTTTGTTACCAAACAAGCATTACTATACGCCATATCGAGAGAAAAGATTGTAACACCTGTTGCAAGACACAGCAGATATAAACCAATTGGAGTGGCCCAAAAGACTTTTTGCTCAATCCTTATATGAAAGAGTTTCTGATGCCATGAATAATTGTCTTCTATCAAATCCCATAAATCATTCAAGCATTTGATGTTGTTTAATAAGGGCAGAACTTTATTCTTTATTGTGGAACAAATCAAATCTTTTGTTGGTGAACAATCCTGATTGGTGCGCAAGAACCAATCTCCTTTACCAATAAGATTTCCTAAACGGGCTCTTATCAGACAAGAACTTTCTAAATGAAAATCAAAGATTTCGTTAAGCAAGCAGAATGCATAATCGCTCCAAGTTACACCTATGTTGATCGTAAATATCCAAGTGTTGAAATAGTCATCATAGCCCCAACGGTCTTTCTGTATATTGATATACCAATCCATTTCGCCAACATGTACATGAAAGTTATTGCCCCTTTTTTTAAGCCTGCTGCATATAGTATCGGTCGCGTTGTGCGGCCGTCGATTGTTCTCTCTCCACGTGGGTCAGTCTTTCAGGTAATAGTCTATGGTTGTAACTACACGCACCTCTTTGATGTAGGGGGTACTCTCGTCGCGGTCGCTGATGACAAACTGCCCCTGGTTGGCTCTCCGTATCTTGCCCAGTTTGCTGTCGGAATCTTTGGCAAATTTTTCGGCGGCGTTACGTGCCGCTATCGTAGCCTCTTCGATCATCGCGGGCTTGATGTCGTTGAGCCCCGTGAAGGAGTAGCGCGTCGTGTAGCGGTAATCGTCGCCGGTGATGGCTACCCCCTGTTTCAGCAGCTCGACCTGCCGGGCGATGAGTTGCCGCACCTTGTCGACCTGTCCCGACGAGACGGTGATGACCGAGGTTACGTTATAGCGGTAGTTTATCTCGTTGTTGTTGACGTAGCGTTCGGCGCGCATATCGATAATCTGGGGGGCAGCTATCGAAATCTCGCTGTCGCTTATGCCGTTTGCTTTCAGAAAGTCGCACACGATTTTGTTCTTTCGGTTTATCTCGTTGTAGATGGTTGTCATGTCGTTTCCTATCTCCTTGAACACCAATGGCCATATCACACGGTCGGCATTGACTTCGCGTTCGGCAAGGCCTTTGACGGTAACGATGCGGTCTCGGTCTTTGACCGTAATGATGCTGCGGCTGAGAATAGCTCCCATGATAATGAGTCCGATACCGATGCAGAGTCCCGATAAAGCTTTGTTGAAAGTTTTCATGTTGAAATCGTTTTTGCGTTTGCTACAAATATACAATATTACATTTGATAAGGGGCTTTGGGTCTGATAATTTTTTGCGGTATGAACAAATTGATTATATTTGTTGGCTGGAAGAGACTCTTGTTCGATACATCATGGCACGACACAACGAAACCGGGAAGAGTGGCGAAGAGCGGGCGGCCGAGTATCTGCTGGCGCATGGATATGTCGTGCGAGACATCAATTGGCGCAACGGCAAATACGAACTCGACATTGTGGCTTACAAAGAAGGACTCCTGGTCGTAGTGGAGGTGAAGACCCGTTCGTCGCTCGAATACATGCGTCCCGAGGAGGCTGTTACGCCGGCCAAGTGCCGGCGCATTATCGATGCAGCCGATGCCTATGTGCGCTATTTCGATTTGCCTTTCGAGGTGCGTTTCGATGTGATTGCATTGGTGAAGAAGCCCGACGGAACCTATGATATCGACCATATCGAAGATGCCTTCTTCCCGACATTACGTTGAATGAATATGAATATAGAGACTCTGCGCGACTTTTGCCTCTCGTTGCCGGCGGCAACCGAATGTTTCCCGTTCGACGAGAATGTCCTGGTATTCAAGGTGGCCGGCAAGATGTTCCTTTTCACCGATTTGAGCTCAACGGCTATGCGAGCCAACGTGAAGTGCGATCCCGACCGCGCCCTTCTCCTGCGTGACCGCTACGACTATGTGCAGCCGGGTTATCATTGCAACAAGAAATACTGGAACACGGTCGATTACGGGCGGGCTCGCGACGAAGAGATGAAAGCGTGGATATGCCACTCCTATCGCGAAGTGGTGCGGGGCTTGCCACGTCGCGACCAGCCGTTCTATATCGAAGCCCTGCAACGATTGTATCCATTATATGGAAAAGAAGATGACAGATGAACATTTGATATACCTGCCCGAGACCGACTCGACCAATGTAGAGATGCGCCGCTGTCTTGCCCACAATCCGGCATTGCCGCATGGAACGACCGTGTGGGTCGATTATCAGTCGGCCGGCCGAGGCCAGCAAGGTACCTGCTGGGAGAGTGAACGGGGTGCCAATGTCTTGTTTAGTACGCTGCTGCGTCCGCAGGCGATGCCGGCTTCGTGCTCTTTTGTACTCTCACAGTTGGTGTCGCTCTCGCTTGTCGAGGTACTCGGCGATTATCTGCCCGCTGTTACGGTGAAGTGGCCCAACGACATCTATTGCGGAGACAAGAAACTGGTAGGCATACTCATCGAAAACGACATGATGGGTGCCGATGTGTCGCTCTCCATTGCCGGAATCGGGGTAAACGTCAATCAGACGGTCTTCCGTTCGTCGGCCCCGAACCCCGTATCCATGGCTCAGGTGTTGGGTGCGCCGCTCGACCGACGCACGCTGCTCGACCGGCTGGTAGGGAAACTGGTGGCCAACATCGATGCCTACCGGCCCGGCGACGACGAGGCCGTCTCGGAGCGGTACCGCAAGATACTCTATCGGGGCAGCGGTTTTTATCCCTATTTCGATGTGTTGGCCCAGGAGTCTATCAGTGCCGAGGTCGTGGGTGTGGAGCCGTCGGGGCGTCTTACGTTGCGTACCGATAGGGGTGAGATACGCCATTTTATGTTTAAGGAAGTCCGCTATATGATATGAATATGAAAAGAATAAAAAACGGTATCGCCAGCTGTGTCGTGGCGATTTGTTGTACTGTTGCCGCTATGGCAATTGTCTCTTGTTCGAGCGAAGAAGAAATCGTGCAGGTGAAGTCGGAAAAATCGTATACCCTCGATGAGGGTGAGAACCAACTTGTTGTGGAGATACCCTGTCGCCGGGCCTGGACGATTACCGGTGCGACCGACTGGTGTGTGCCGACGACCACAACCGGTATGGGAAAGACCTCTATCTCGGTGCAGGTAACATCGAATGGCGGTGAAGAGAACCGTACATGTACCATGCAGGCCGTCTCGGACGATACCCGGCATACCATAAAGATAACCCAGTATGGGGCCGAGGTCATTACCCTGCCGGTAGTGTTCCATGTTTTGTACACCGACCCGAACGATTCGCTGCAATATATCGATGCCGGCCATTTTGCCGATTTGCTCAGTGTGGCCAACGACTGTTATGCCGGAGCCTTTGGCGGCGAGAACCTGCGGGTGAAACTGGTGCTGGCTACAGAAACACCGACGGGAGAGACACTGGCTATGCCCGGGGTGGAGTATGTGCAGCGCGAAGAGGCCGAGATGAATTGTGCTGAGTTCATGTACGACAATTCCGGCAAATACGTCAAACTGTTGTGGGATCCCAATCGCTACATCAATATCATGTGCTATCCTTTCTCGTCGGATCTCGACAATGAGAATGGTGTTGTGGTGGGTATCTCGCATTTTCCCTATACCCATATCAATAACTATCTTCCTGGTTTGACAGCCATCTCATATTCCTATCTGAGTCTGGAAAACCTCTCTTATCCTTATTGCGTCTCATTGAACAGCCGGTATATCTACGAAGAGAAGATGTACTATACCCTGCCTCATGAGCTGGGACACTATCTGGGCCTGTACCACGTCTTTTCCGAGGACGACGACGAAGCCGTGTGCATCGACTCGGACTATTGCGACGACACACCGAGTTACAATCGCGAAGACTATCTCCGTTACATGGCGTGGGCGTCGCAGAATCTTCCCTATGAGGCATTCCTTTCCGAAGCCTTTTTGCGTGAAGGGTGCAGTGGTGAGCAGTTCCGTTCGGTCAATGCCATGGATTACAACTACGGTGCGCAGAACCAGTTCACGGCCGACCAGCGTGCCCGTGTGCGCCACGTCTTGCGGTACAGCCCTCTGCTGCCAACCGAGCATAACGGCTATATACAGCGCAGTACCTTGCACGACGGGCCTCTCGACCTGCCTATCGTAACCATGAAATAGTATGCGTCGGATCGAAGGGCACAGAGAGATTTTGCGCATAGCCTTGCCGGCCATCGTCTCCAATATCACGGTGCCCCAAGATTGAAAGAAGTGGAATGAAAAATTTTCGCCTTGACAAAAATAAATCTACTTCTGATTTTGTAGTATATTGTCTTTAAAAAAATATTATTTCTGATAATGTGATTATAGTTTTGCTATATTTGTAATAGTGAAAAGCATTCCACACTAAGCAACTGTGTGGGATATTTTGTGTTGGGTGTTTCTTACCTGTGAGATAATGAATAAATAATATTTATGCGAAAGAAAAATTTAAAAAACAATATTGCTTGCTGTGTCGCGATACTTTGTTGTATCGTATCAGGGGGAATAATTGCTTCATGTGCGAATGAGGAAGAAAAAACCGTACAAGTAAATTCTGAAATATCATATCTGCTCGACAAGGATGAGAATCAACTTGTCGTGGAGATACCTTGTCTCCAATCGTGGACAATTACGGGTGCCGAAGAGTGGTGTGTCCCGTCGATAACCTCGGGTCAGGGAAAGACTTCGGTATCGATACAAGTAGAAGCAAACAGCGGGGAAGATATTCGGAAATGTTGGTTGTCGGCAGTTTCGGAAGATGCCCGGCATATCATAAAGATAACTCAGTACGGAGATGAAAGAACAATACTGCCGATAGTGTTCCATGTTTTATATACCGACCCGAACGATTCGCGGCAATATCTCAATGCCGATTATCTGGCCGAGTTGCTCGAAGTGGCCAATGGTTGTTATATGGGAAAGTTTGGTGGTGAAGACCTCGAAGTGAAACTGGTGTTGGCTACCGAAACGCCGACGGGTGGAACGTTGGCAACTCCGGGCGTGAACTATGTGTATCGAGAAAATGCGGTGATGGATTGTCACACGTTTATGTATGACAATTCTCGTCAATATGCCCAATTACTGTGGGATCCCAATCGTTATATTAATGTAATGTGTTACCCTTTTTTGCCGGACGGACGTGAAAACGTTATTTTGTTAGGATCTTCGCATTTCCCTTTTACTAATCCCGATACTTACCTTCCTGAATTGCCAACTATTTCTTCACCCTATCTTGGATTAGAAAATTTGAGGTATCCACATTGTATCTCGATGAACAGCAGCTATATCTACAGCGAAAGTATGCGATATACTTTGGCACACGAGTTGGGGCACTATTTAGGATTGTATCATGTGTTTTCTGAGGGCGACGATGAAATGTGTATCGACTCCGACTATTGTGACGATACCCCGAGTTACAACCGAGAAGACTATCTGCGCTACATAGAGTGGGCTGAGCAAAATCTTTCTCCTGGAAGATACTTGTATGAATTGTGGATGCGTGAAAGTTGTGATGGCGAACAGTTCCGCTCGGTAAATGTTATGGATTACAATGATGGAGCCAGAAACCAGTTCACGGCCGACCAGCGTGCCCGTGTGCGCCACGTCTTGCGGTATAGCCCGTTGTTGCCCACGGAGCGTAATGCGCGTATACAACGTTCCTCTTTGCACGATGGACCACTTGACCTGCCTATAGTAGTGATGGACTAATATGATGCTCAGCGAAGGGCACAGAGAGATTTTGCGCATAGCCTTGCCGGCCATCGTCTCCAATATCACGGTGCCGTTGCTGGGTCTTGTCGATGTGGCCATTGTGGGCCATCTCGGCGCGCCTGCCTATATCGGTGCGATAGCTGTGGGAGGCATGCTCTTCAATATTTTCTACTGGGTATTTGCCTTCTTGCGTATGGGAACAAGCGGCCTGACCTCGCAGGCCTACGGTCGGCACGACCTCGACGAGGTAACCCGTCTGCTGGTCAGGGCTCTCGGTGTAGGCGCTATGGTGGCTCTGTTGCTCATTGCGCTGCAATATCCGTTGTGTCGGACGGCGTTTCTTTTTATCGAGGCTACACCCGAGGTGGAACGTCTGGCCTCACTCTATTTCCGCATCTGTATTTGGGGTGCCCCCGCTGTGTTGGGCCTCTATGCCTTCTCGGGCTGGTTTATCGGTATGCAGAATGCCCGCTTTCCCATGTGGATAGCCATCACGCAGAATGTGGTCAATATCGCAGCCAGTCTGTTGCTGGTCTACGTCGCCGGGTTGAAGGTCGAGGGGGTAGCGCTGGGTACGCTCATAGCCCAGTATGCTGGGCTCTTTATGGCAATAGTTTTGTGGCGGCGGTTCTATAAGCCGTTGCGCCGTCGGCTTGACTGGCGGGCCTCGCTGGGAAACAGGGCAGCCATGGCCGCCTTCTTCAAGGTGAACCGCGATATCTTCTTCCGCACCCTCTGCCTTGTGGCTGTTACCCTCTACTTTACCTCGGCCGGAGCGGCGCAGGGCGAGGTCGTACTGGCTGTCAATACCTTGCTCATGCAGCTCTTTACCCTCTTTTCGTATGTGATGGACGGCTTTGCCTATGCCGGTGAAGCCTTGGCCGGGAAATATATCGGCGCCTGCAACGAAAAATTGCTGCATCGTACCGTGCGACAGATTTTTGCCTGGGGAGGCAGTCTGGCACTTCTCTTCATTCTCTTTTACGGCTTCGGAGGCGAGGCTTTTCTCTCGTTGCTTACCGACGACCGTTCGGTGATAGAGGCCGCCGGTAGCTATTTCTACTGGGCACTGCTCATTCCCGTAGCCGGCTTTGCCGCCTTTATGTGGGACGGCATCTACATAGGAGCCACGGCCACACGGGGCATGCTGCTGTCGATGTTTGTCGCATCGCTGCTGTTCTTTATTATCTATCTGTCGGGGCGGGCCGATTATGGTAATCATGCCTTGTGGGCGGCCTTCATCATTTATCTTTTCTTCCGAGGGGTGGTGCAGACGCTGCTGGCACCAAAAGTGTTGCGCGTAAACAAAACGGGTCGACTCTGAGTTTGCGGAACAAAAAAATCAACTTACTTACGCTTTTTTGCGATTGCTTTTATTACATTTGTAAAATATGGAATGTGGCTCGGTATGGTCGAGAATGGAAAAAATGAGTTGTTCTCTTTGTTTGTCTCTCTACGCGCCTTTTCCTACATTTGCATGAAAAATGAATAAAAACCTATTGATATGGCATTACAGTATAAAAGAATTCTTTTGAAACTCAGTGGCGAGAGCCTTATGGGGAAGAAACAATACGGTATAGACGAGACCCGTTTGCAGGAGTATGCAGCACAGATAAAGGAGATTGCCGACCTCGGCATCGAAATAGCCATTGTCATTGGCGGCGGAAACATCTTCCGAGGTCTGAGTGGCGCCTCTCGTGGCTTTGACCGTGTGAAGGGCGACCAGATGGGTATGCTGGCTACTGTCATCAACAGTCTGGCATTGAGTTCGGCTCTTGAATCCATCGGGCAGAAAGTGCGTGTCTACACCGCTACGCCCATGCACCCTATCGGCGAACATTACAGCCCGGCACGAGCCATTGACTCGTTGCAGCGCGGCGAGATTGCCATTATTTCGGGTGGCACGGGTAACCCCTTCTTCACCACCGATACAGCTTCGGCTCTGCGGGGCATTGAGGTAGGAGCCCAGGTGATGCTCAAAGGTACCCGTGTCGACGGCATCTATACGGCCGACCCTGAGAAAGACCCCACGGCTACGAAGTTCGACAAAATCTCCTACGACGAAATCTACAACCGCGGGCTCAAAGTAATGGACCTTACCGCCACCACCCTTTGTAAGGAGAACCACCTGCCCATCATCGTCTTCGACATGGATACAGTGGGCAATCTCAAAAAAGTACTGACCGGAGAAAACATCGGTACCCTTGTATATTGATGAGACCTCAGATGTTGTCAATTCGATAAAATCGTTTATCTTTGCTCTCACGAAACATATAAAAACACTATATTATGAACGACGTTAAAACATATGTCAGTGACGCCGAGGAGAAGATGAACCTCAGTGTCGCTTTTCTTGACGAAGCTCTGGCTACGATACGCGCCGGAAAAGCCAATCCTCGCATTCTCGACCAAATACGGGTCGAATACTACGGCAGTATGGTTGCCATCAGCAATGTGGCTACCATATCAACTCCCGATGCCAAGACGATAACCATACAGCCGTGGGAGAAATCAATGTTTAAAGAAATAGAAAAGGCCTTGCAGAATTCTGAGATAGGCATTACTCCCGAGAATAACGGCGAAGTTATCTTCCTGCGCATGCCACCGCTCACCGAGGAGCGTCGTAAATTACTTGTGAAGCAAGCCAAGCAGGAGGCCGAAAATGCCAAGGTGAGCGTGCGCAACGCCCGTCGTGACGCCATCGACGGCTTGAAAAAAGCCATCAAGGAGGGAATGCCCGAAGATGTGGAGAAAGACGGTGAAAACGAGGTGCAGAAAGTGCACGACCGTTACATCAAGAAAATCGACGAGATATTTGCCGCCAAAGAAAAAGAGATACTCACCGTATAGGATTATCGTTACAGAGAGAATCAGAGAGAGGAATCACTCCTGCCGGGGGCGGCTCCTCTCTCGCTGTTAATATAGAACAAGATGCGACACGGGTTGGTCATCAAAAACACGGGAAGCTGGTATCAGGTGCGCACCGACGACGGCGCCTTGGTAGAGTGTAAAATCAAGGGGAATTTCCGCTTGAAAGGAATTCGCAGTACCAATCCCGTTGCTGTGGGCGACCGGGTGAATATCGAAGAAAACCGCGAAGGTACCGCCTTTATTGTTTCCATTGACGACCGTGACAATTATATTATACGCCGAGCGTCGAACCTCTCGAAAGAGTCGCACATTCTGGCGGCAAATGTCGACCAGGCCCTCCTCATCGTTACCGTTAACCACCCGCAGACCAATCTCATCTTTATCGACCGTTTTCTGGCTACGGCCGAGGCCTACCGTGTGCCGGTAAAACTGGTATTCAACAAAATCGACCTTTATGATGAAAACGACAAGGAGCTGTTGCAAGGCCTTGTCGACCTCTATACCTACATCGGATATGACTGCTTGTCGGTATCGGCGGTAACAGGCGAAGGAATCGACCGCCTGTGTACATTGCTGCACGAGAAGGTCTCTCTCTTTGCCGGGAATTCCGGTGTGGGAAAATCGTCACTCATCAACTGTATCTTACCGGGGCTTAACTTGAAAACCGGAGCCATCTCGCAGTCGCACCACAAGGGCATGCACACCACGACATTCTCCGAGATGTTTCCTTTGCCTCATGGCGGGTATATCATCGACACGCCCGGTGTCAAAGGATTTGGAACCATCGATTTTGCTCCCGAAGAGGTGGCACACTTCTTCCCCGAGATATTCAGGTTCTCGCACGACTGCCGTTTCGGTAACTGTACCCATCGTCACGAGCCGGGTTGCGCCGTGTTGAAGGCTCTCGAGGAGCATCGCATCAGTGAGTCTCGCTATGCCAGTTATTTAAGTATCATCGATGACAGCACCGAGGGAAAATATCGCTCGGGCTATTAATACCGAAAAAATCATGAAACAATATCTCGACCTCCTGCAACGGGTTCTTGACGAAGGGGTGAAGAAGTCCGACCGCACCGGAACCGGCACCATCAGCGTATTTGGCCATCAGATGCGGTTCAACCTCGAAGAGGGCTTCCCTTTGCTCACCACCAAGAAGTTGCATCTCAAATCGATTATCTATGAGTTGCTTTGGTTTCTCAAAGGCGATACCAATGTCAAGTACCTGCAAGAAAACGGCGTGCGCATCTGGAACGAATGGGCCGATGCCAATGGCGACCTTGGTCATATCTACGGCTACCAGTGGCGTTCGTGGCCCGATTACAATGGCGGTCACATCGACCAGATAACCGAGGCGGTGGAGACTATCAAGCACAATCCCGATTCGCGCCGCATCATTGTGAGTGCCTGGAATGTGGCCGATTTGGGGAACATGAATCTCCCTCCCTGCCACGCCTTCTTCCAGTTCTATGTGGCCGACGGCCGTCTCAGCCTGCAACTTTACCAGCGAAGTGCCGACATATTCCTTGGCGTACCGTTCAACATCGCATCGTATGCCCTGCTGTTGCAGATGATGGCGCAGGTTACGGGTCTAAAAGCCGGCGATTTCGTTCACACCCTGGGCGATGCCCACATCTATACCAATCATCTCGAACAGGTGCATCTGCAACTCTCCCGCGAACCGCGGCCGTTGCCCCAGATGATATTGAATCCCGACGTCAAGTCGATTTTCGATTTCAAATATGAAGATTTCACCCTCACCGGCTACGACCCTCACCCGCATATCAAGGGGGTTGTCTCGGTATAATTTTTTCTTTATGAAGAATCTCTCTCTGATAGCTGCCGTGGCTGCCGATGGTGCCATCGGTAAGGATAACGACTTGTTGTGCCATTTGCCCAACGACCTGAAACATTTCAAGGCGCTGACGCTTGACCATACCGTCGTTATGGGGCGCTGCACCTTTGAGTCGCTCCCGGCCGGACCTCTGCCCCGGCGCAAGAATGTGGTACTCTCGTCGCGCCCCGAGCGGTTGCCCGAGACGGTCGAGGCTTACGCATCGCTTCTTGAAGCCCTGGCTGCACAGCCCGATGAGGAGGAGCTTTTTATCATCGGCGGAGCAACGCTTTACCGGGCTGCCATAGACGATGCAAGCCACCTCTATATTACCGAGATACACCACCGTTTTCCCGGTGCCGACACATTCTTCCCGGCCATAGACCCGGCCGTGTGGGAAGAGACGTCGCGGGAGGATTTTCCGGTCGACGACAGGCATGCCTATCCCTATTCGTTTGTAACCTACCGGCGTCGCCGATAGTGTCGTAGTGCCGCGGCAATGCGCTGCCTCGGCTACCGTTTTATGGCATAAAGAAGGGCCGCTCATAGGTGAGCGGCCCTTCTTGTATCTGCGTCTGAGACAGAAGTATTAGCGTTTGTTCTCGGCGTTGAATACTTTCAGTCCGTTTTTCAGGAATTCGAGATAGGCGGGAACATCTTCCTTGTAGGAGTAGGAGGGACCTACGGGTTCGCCCTTGGTGTCGAGCAGCACATAGAACGGCTGTGCGTTGGCACCGAACTTATGGCGTTGCAGGTAGCTCCAACGGTCGCCTACGGTGTAGAGAGTACGTGTCTTACCATACTCCTCGATTTTTATCGGTTCGGGAAGCGAAGCTTTGTCGTCGACCATGAGAGTGATGAGTACGTAGTCGTTCTCGATGACATCTTTTACGGCGGGGTCGGTCCATACGGCGGCCTCCATTTTGCGGCAGTTTACGCAGCCGTAGCCCGAGAAGTCTACAAGTACGGGTTTGTTCACTTTCTTGGCGTAGGCCATACCCTCATCATAATCCATGAATGCGGCGTGAACCTCGTCTTTGTAGAGGTTAAAGTCCTGGGTCGACAACGGGGGAGCAAAGGCGCTGATGGCTTTCAAGGGAGCACCCCACAGACCGGGAACCATATAGAGGGCAAATGCCAGCGAAATCATGGCCAGGAAGAGGCGCGGCACCGACACGTGTTGGGTCTCACTGTCGTGAGAGAAGCGTATCTTGCCGAGCAGGTAGATGCCGAGCAGGGTAAAGATGATAATCCACAAGGCAACAAAAGCTTCACGGTCGAGAATGTGCCAGCCGTAGGCGAGGTCGGCCACCGAGAGGAATTTCAGGGCAAAGGCCAGTTCGAGGAAAGCGAGTACCACCTTGACTGAGTTGAGCCAGCCACCCGAGCGCGGCAGCGATTGTAGCATCGAGGGGAATATGGCAAACAAGGCAAAGGGAATAGCCAGAGCCAGAGCGAAGCCGAACATGCCGATGGCCGGGCCGATGGCTACGCCCATCGAGGCAGCCTGTACCAGCAGGGTACCGATGATGGGACCGGTGCAAGAGAACGATACCAGAACCAGGGTGAAGGCCATGAAAAAGATACTCAACAGTCCGCTGGTCGAGTCGGCCTTGCTGTCGAGTTTCGTAGTCCACGAAGCGGGGAGAGTCAGTTCAAAAGCTCCGAAGAAGGAGATGGCAAATACCACCAGCAGAGCAAAGAACAAGATGTTGAAGACGGCGTTCGTTGCGAGGCTGTTGAGGGCGCTGGCACCGAAGATGGCGGTGATGAGCAGACCCAGACCCACATAGATGATGATGATGGCCAGTCCGTATATGATGGCATCGCGTATTGAGCGGCTGCGGTTGTTGGAGCGTTTCAGGAAGAAGCTCACCGTCATAGGAATCATGGGCCATACACAGGGCGTGAGCAGGGCGAGCAATCCACCTACGAAACCGGAGAAGAATAGAAACCAAAACGAGGTGTCGGCCGAAGCTGTTGTCTCGCCACGAGCTTGCAATTTGTCAATGACCGGAGTCCACAAGTCAACGCCAGCCGTTTGTGTTGCCGAGGAGGTCTCGGCAACACTCTCTTGTGCAGGCTGGGTTGCCGGCTCACTTTGAGCAGTCTTTACGGTTTCGCTATTTTTTTTTTCGGCAGGAGTTGTCTCCTGTTTCACTTCTTTTTTAGGGGTTGTCTGGGTCGCTTTGGGTGCAGCAGCAGCTACTTCGGCAGCCGAGAGCCCTTTCCCGGTAAATTCAAACTCTTCGTTGGTTGGGGGCAGACACGACTGGTCGTCGCAGCACATGTAGCGCAGGTATCCTTTTACGGCGAAGTTTTCACCGGTGAGTTTGATGCGTTGAACAAAGGTTACCTCTTTTTCGTACCAGTTAAGCTCCATACCGAATGTTTCGTCGTATTTGGTTATCAGGTTAGAGGCCGAGGTTACGTTGCCCACCAACTCGGCTCCTTCGACGGTGGTGAAGGTAAACGACGTAGGAGTAGGACCATCTTCGGGAATGTTTATTCCATAAACGTGCCAATGGTCGTCGATAGTGGCTGTAAATTGCAACTCTTTTTCTGTCTTAGATACATCGGTCATGGAGAATTTCCAATGAACCGGGTCCTGCATCTGTGCTTTTCCCAGACCGAAAGTCAGGAGTAGTCCGAGAAGGAAAATCAGTTTTTTCATTGTTTTTTGTTAGGCTCTAATTATTGTTTCATTTCCTTTTTTTCCTTTTGTTGGAGAAAAAAAAGAAATGTGTATTTTAGAATTTCACGCCAAAGGTAAGAATTATATTGTTATTTTTCGTTATCAAATGCGCTTTTTCCGAGCCAGAAATATTTTTATCGGGAATTGCCGAGTAGGCCATAACCTCTTCGCTGGTGCGGCGGTGCAGGTAAGCCACGTCGATGTAGACGTGTTTGAAGCGGTATCCTATACCTCCCGAATAGTTGTTTTTGGTGCGGTTCAATGTGTAGCTGGGTAGTGTGCCGGCCGTGGGGACATAACTGGTATTGTCGAGCCATTCGTCCGAGACAGGTGATGACGTAAACGAGTATCCGACGCGGAGACTCAGTTGCGGGGTAACGCGGTATTCACCGCCGAGTCGTACCGTATGTGTATTTTTTAAGTAGTCGCGTATGTCGCTGTTATCATAGGAGTAGGTCTCCTCATAGCCGTTCTCGTCGCTCAATTTCATACGGGAGTAGGCCGTGTATTCATAGTCGGCGCTGACGAGAGCTTTATAGCCTATCTGGTAAGAGGCTCCCACCATGAAGCGCAACGGGGTGCGCAGGGAGAAGTGTTGGGTCGATACCGGGGTGCTGCTTTGAGAATTGGCTTGTGTCTCGAGATAATTCTCTAGGTAGATGTAGTTGTTGATAATGTCGCCGTAAGCCGTGCGACGCACCGAATAGTAAGTAGGGGTGTGTATGGCCGCACCGATGCGCAATGAATTGGTGACGTAGGCAATGAATCCGGCTTTGAAGTTGACGCCCGTACCGTTCAATGTAAGTTCGTTGTAAAGAGAGTATTCCGATGAGGTTATAGGGTAGAGCGTTGCGTCGATTTCGGTCTCGCCGGTAGCTCCGTAAAGATTTTCTCCATAGTCAGAGACGAGAGAGTATTTAAGGTCGGTAATTCCTAGGCCAAGGCCGAAGAATACTCGGTCGGCAACATTCCCTCCAAAGTTGAAGGTATATTCGTTGTTATAGCCGCTTTCCCGCACGTCGAGGTAGCCGTTCCCCCAAGTGCTTCCTTGTGAGAAAAGTCCGTAATAGGAGTTGTTGGCGGCAGTTGCCGTGGGAGAGTAGGCCATCAGGAAATTGTCGTAGGCAAGAATGTCGAGCCAGGGAGCACCATTGTCGTAAGCACCGTTTGCGGTGAGTAGATTATTGGGATTTTCGCTGCATAATCCGGCGATGGAATTGGTGAGTGAACCGTTGAGAGAGTTGTAGCTGACCCGATAGTTGCGAGCATAGTTTTTCCGGCTGTTGTAGGCCACGCCAAAGTTGATGTTACGCAACAGCATGTTCCCGAAGTTGAAGGTGCCGACAAAACCCAGATTATCGAAGTTGACCCGAGTCTTGTTGTTACGACTGTTCCCGGGAAGATTATCTATTTGAGTCGATTGTGGCGATATGGTCAGTGTGGTGACTACTTCGTTGGAGCGGTATACACCTATGCCGGCCGGGTTTTGCGACAGGGTACTGATATCGCCTCCGAGTGCCGTAAAAGCGCCACCCATGCTTACAAACCGGGCCGTACCTATAAGATCGGTATCGGTCAGTTTGAGGGCTTCGACAGCCGACTGTGCCGATGCTTGCGTAGCAAGCCCGGCTGCCAAGACCATCAGCCCCATTGTCTTTGATATCTTGTTCATGATAAAATGTCGTTAAGAAATTTCTTTATGTATGTTGCCTTTCTTATTATCTGCGGCTGCGGCTTCCTCCACCTCCGCCGCCACGGCTTCCGCTGCCTACATTTCCCCGCGAAGAGTTGCTGCTTCCGCTGCTGATGCTGCTTCCTCGTGATGAGCTGTTGTTATAGCTGGGAGAATAGCTTCGATTATAGCTCCGTTGGGTCTCAATTTGTCGAGTTGAATTTTGACGTTGCGACGACCGTGAAGTGTTGCCCATTCTTACCCGTTGATTCTGAGAGTTGATGATGATGCGATTGTCGTTTGAGTTGGACGGTCTTGAAACGCTTTGGTTGGGACGGCGCGAATTCCATCCACCGGGGCTGTATGAAGGTCTTGTCGATGGGTGTGGGCGGTAATCGGGACGATGTGGTGGCCGTTGTGGACGATAATGAGGATAATAGTGATGGTAATAATGGTAGTGAGGATAACTCCAACCCCATCCGAATCCGTAGTAGGGGTATCCCCAACCCCAATAGTAGGAGTGCCATCTCCACGACGGGCCCCAGTAACTGTAAGGCGACCACATGTAATCCCAGTACCATGGATTGGTCCATGTGGGGGTTACATAGGCATACGTCCCATCGACATATACGTTCCAGTCCCAGGAATTAAGGTAGTAAATATCGGTGTAGGCCGGGTCGGTGATGTGAATGGTGAATCGAGGATTGTGAAATTTACGAATGCGTTCGGCATATTCGAGATCGCTTTGCGTACCGTAGAACCCGTTCAGGTAGTAGCCCTCGTCTTCGATATACGATGTATCGTCGGACGTTGTTCCTTGGCTCGAAGAGCGCCGATTGTAAGCATCGACATCGTCCATGTTGCCCGATGTTTGAGCATCGGAAGCGATATATTCTTCGGCATAACGCCGGTTGTAGGCATCAACGTTCCAGAGGCTGTCGGGCACAAAAGTTTCGTAGTCAGTCTCGTTATTTTGAGTAGCTGCGGCAATTTTCTCGGCTTTGGCTTTGGCGGCAGCCTGCTCTTGCTGTGCACGTTCCTTTTGTTTCTTTTGTATCTCTTCTCGGGTACTGGGGCGTATGTATACATCGTCCCAATATTGCGATACAGCTGTCTCGGGCCACCAGGGAGCGACGGTCAAGACAATAGGTAATATTATTCCATATAGTTTTTTCATGACAGGGCCTCCTTTCCCTTCCTGATTTTGGAAGTTTATTATTAGATACAAAAATACAGATAAAGTTTAATGTATCAGGTAACAAAGATAATTGCAATGGACGAAAAATCGGAGAATGAATAGTAAATAAAAACGAAAAACGCCGATGTGTACCGGCGTTTTTCGTTTTTTTATGAAATCGGAGTAATGTTAATCTCTCTTGCCGGGTTTCAGGTCGGTCGAAAAAACAATCAAAGTGATGCCCCAGTAGATGAAGACAAAGGCACACACATATACCATGACAACCGATGCCATGAATGGTGCAAAGAAGAAAAACAGTGAAGCGGCCAGCAACAGAATGCCGTTGAGCAGATAGAGTTGTCGGCCTTTGTAACCCTTATCGAGCGTAACGGCAGCGATGATGTTTTTGATGGCTCGATACAGTAGTATGAACGCAAAGAAGTAGGGTAGTACGATTTCACTCAACACCAGATTTCCCACCAGCAGAAATCCGATGAGAATGTCGAGAATACCGCCGGCTATCCACCAGCCCCAGCCCCGTTCCCGCCGGCCGGTGTCGCTCGAAATGATAAGTTCGAGAATGCCGAGCACAATCAAGGCCCAGCCCAATAGCGACGATATGACCGAAAATCCGGTAAACGGCCTGGCTACCAGCCAAATTCCACACGGAATCAACAGTATGCCAATCAATAAAACAGCCCACCAATAGCGGCTTTTGCCCCAAAAGGAGATTGTTGTCATTTCCATCATGATAATAGGTGTTTAGATAAGATTATGTTTGTCTCCTAAAAACAAGTGACCGAACAAAAAGTTTATCAGCAATGCAATCTGAATCATTCAACAGGACTCTTCAATAAGAGGTGCTCTCTGTCATTGTGACAGGTGTCGGTTAACAAAAATTATTATTTTGAATGGTATTTGCGAGGTAGTATTTCGTTACATTTGTTTAACAAAAGTCTTTACCAAAAATATCAAGACTAATTTAACCGAAAGTATACTTATATGAAAAACATGAATCGAATGGCATTTGTTGTCATGGTGTTGAGTACATTGGCAGCCGGTGCGTATGCGCAGGACTCTCGCGAAAGGAACTATTATTATGAAATACTGGATCCTTCGCACGAACCAAAACCTCTTGTCGAAGGGTTTGCTTTAACTCGCGTGAGCGAAACTCTCGACCGCGGACTAACTCTTGTGCCGGGGCAAAAAGAGGGTTCCCTCTATCTCTCCTGGCGACTACTCCAAAGCGATGCCCCTGACGTGGCGTTCAATGTGTATCGTCAAGTCAATGGAAAAACAAAGAAACTCAATCGCAAGCCTCTGAAAGCGACGACCGATTTTGTCGACCTTTCGCCGGTTGCCGGTGAGGCCAGTTATCAAGTGGTGGCTGTCGACCGCAAGGGCAAAACTCTTGACAAGTCGGCTTTTGTCGCTTATTCTCCCGAGAGTGGCAAGAATTATCGCTCGATAAAACTCAACCGGTCGGTCAAGGCCGGAAAAGTGGCTGTGGCCGACCTGAACGGCGATGGCGTCTACGATTATATCGTGCGCACACCCGATAGCAATGTCGACCCCGGAATGCCTGGCGACCTTAACGGAAAAACCTATCAGATAGAGGCCTATCTCAGCGATGGTACCTTCTTGTGGTCGAAAGACCTGGGGCAGGGTATCGAGCCCGGTATCTGGTATTCGCCCTATGTGGTCTATGATTTCAACGGCGACGGAAAGGCCGAAGTGGCTTTGAAAACCGCTCCCGACGATGTGCAGCGCGATGCCAAGGGGCGTGTCGATACCGGTGAAGAGTATCTTTCGGTACTCGACGGAATGACCGGTCATGAGATAGCCCGGGTTGATTGGCCCGAACGTAACTTCCGTTACGGTAACCTCATCCGCCGCAACCGTAACCAGATAGGCATGGCCTTTCTCGATGGAAAGACCCCCTATATCCTGGCCTGCCGCGGAACCTATAAGCTCATGGTGGTCGATGCCTGGCAGCTCAACGGTACGAAACTCGAACGTGCGTGGCGCTGGGACGGTGATGAAGAGAACCCAATTGTCCGCAGTATGGGAGCTCACAGTATGGTTTGCGGCGATGTTGACGGTGATGGTCGCGACGAAATGTTATTGGGCTCGTGTATGCTCGACGACAACGGTACCTTGTTGTGGTCGGCCGGACTGGGTCACCCCGATAAAGTCTATCTTACCGACATCGATCCTGCCCGCCCCGGTATGGAGGTGTTCCTTTGCATTGAACCGTGGCACGACAATGGACGTGGTGTATGCATGGTCGATGCCCGCACCGGACAACAGATATGGAATATCGGGCATAAGACCTTCCATGTGGGCGATGGTATGGTAGCTGATATCGATGCTACGCACCCCGGTCTTGAATGTTTTGCTCGTGAAGACAGAAAAGGAGGTAGTACCGATAAGTATCTGTTGGCTGCCGATGGTACCTATCTCAGTAAAAACGAAGGCGTGCCGCCTTGCCGCAACTGGGCTTGGTGGGATGCCGACCTGCTGCGGGAGACCTTTGCGGGTGATGACAACCGATGGGGTGCCAGCTCTTCGTCGCATGGCCGGGCACAGAGTGTGGTCAAGTGGCAGGGTGAGACGCTGACGCAAGGCATAGAGGGCGATATTCTGATGATTGCCGACCTCTATGGCGATTGGCGCGAAGAGGTGGTTACGGCACTGCCGGGTGAGATACGCATCTACACCACCAATATTCCGGCCCGAGACCGTCGGGTTACACTCATGCAGGATCCGCTCTACCGCAATTATGTGGCCCATCGTTCCATGGGCTATCCACAGGCTCCTGTGCCCTCGTATTATCTGGGAGAGTAAGTAGAAGTTTAGATATGGAAAGGGGGCCGAGAAAATTATTCTCGGCCCCCTTTTTGCTTATTTTATGGAGATTTGTTCTATGGGTTGCTGGTCGACTTTGTCGAGTGGTTTTACCTGATATTTGACTTTCCCGAAATTGATGCTTTTCAAGTCGATGCAGCGTATGAGGCTGTTGTACATCGTGCGGTAGTAAATCCTGCGGTTTGTCGGGTCGGTAGCCGAGGTCCATTGGGTGGCGCTGGGAATATCGGTGGGTGTCTCGCCCTCGGAAAATTCGATGCCGATGGGAATGTCGAAATTATTGAGTATCTGGAAACACTGGCGCACCGTCTGCTCGGGATTCTGTTGTACCGGAGCGGAAGCTTGGTAAAAAGCGGCCCGTACAAATCGCGACGGGGGAGTGATATCGCCCGGCAGTCCGAGCATACCGCTGCCCGCGCCGAACGACGAGAGCGTAATGTTGCCCAGTTTGTGGGCCGGGCTTGTGCCGGGAGCAAGGTTGACGTAGTTGTTGAGGTGTGTCATCTGCCAGGTAAAGTCGGGTGAGTTGGTAAGCACGCCCAGAGGGCTGTCGTAGAATTGTACTTTCCCGCCGATAATTTCCAGTACGACCTGTCGGCCGCTGGCATCGGTGAAACGCCAGTGTACGGTCGAGGCCCGCGGGTCGATGGAGATAACCCGAACTCGGTTTACGGCATTTTTTACATCATCGACCGTCTCACATTCGCCGAGAATCCACGATACCAGTTGCAGGTCGGCGATACTCTTCGATTTCAAAGCCGGGTCGTAGGGCGCATACTGTCCGTAGCCGGGGAAATAGAAAAGTCCTGCCGACAATCCTGCCTCGTTGAGCCCTTCGGCTACAAACTCGTCTTGTTCGACAGCCAGTCCCACATATCCATACCGGGCCAGAAATGTCATACCCTCTTTCTTCCCGTCGGGCAGATACGACGTCTGAGCGTGTCCTCTGGGCACGACGACATATCGGCTGTTGAGATTACTGCCGCCCCATTCGATGGTGCGGGCTACAATGGAGTTACCGGCTGCCGTTTTCAGGGTGATGCCGGTGCAGGCTTCTGAGGGAAGTACTTGCAGTGACAGGAGGGCTGCCGTCAGAAGTGGAAGAAATGTTTTGCCAAGAGTCATATCAGAAATGTTTATGTTTTATTGTTAACCGATAACCGGGGGCGAAAGTTTACGGCTCTGTCCAGTCGCCCTCTTTTTTGATGAGGGCGATGAGGTGTTCTACGGCCTCCTCTTCGGGAATGTTTTTCTCGATACAGGTTTTTCCCTTGTAGAGGCTGATGCGGTTGCGGCCTGCTCCCACATACCCGTAGTCGGCATCGGCCATTTCGCCGGGACCGTTTACGATGCAGCCCATGATGCCTATTTTCAAGGTCTTCAAATGCGATGTCGCGGCTTTTACGCGGGCGATGGTCTGTGTCAGGTCAAACAGGGTGCGGCCACAGCCCGGGCAGGAGATATACTCGGTCTTGCTCATGCGCTGGCGGGAGGCTTGCAGTATGCCATACATGCAGGCGGTGATTTTATGAGCCGGAATTTCGCCTGTGTGACTGAGCCATATGCCGTCGACCCAACCGTCGAGCAGCAGGGCTCCGAAATCGGCGGCCGCTTTCAGCTGCAAATCTTCGAGTTGTGAGTCGTTGTAGGAGAGCCGTACCACGACCGGTACGGGGCAATCGCGGTTGAGCAATGCGTGGAAGAATGCCCGACATTCGCCCACGGGGTTGAGATGCTGTGAGGTGAGGACGACAACCAGTCCTTGGGTTTGCAACAAGGCTGTCCACACGCGTTCGTTGAGTTCGGTGTAGGAGAGTTGCAGAAATTTCTGTTCCGCCGAGCATGCCGCGAGCTGGTCCAGTTCATCCGTGCCGAACAGCGGGAAACGTTTCGAGGGTTCGTTGCTGACCGAGATAAACGCGTGTCCCTCGGCATCGTGAGTCAATGTATAGTCGGCAGTCGGTTCTGTCCCGTCGGTTCTGTCGGCTATGGTAACCGGTACCTTCCCACCCCCTATGTTGCCGACCGCAAGGCTTGGCCGGCGCTCCATGCGCAGGGCGTTGTAGCCTTCGGCTTTCTCACCTCGGATAGCCGGGTGTCCGGCGCGTGCCGTGATGTAGTCGACCAACTTGCGGGCCACGGGTATCTCGGCTTCTGGTGCTTCGCTCAGCGAAACCCGTATGGTGTCGCCGATACCGTCGGCCAGAAGAGTGCCTATGCCTACGGCCGATTTGATGCGGCCGTCTTCTCCCTCGCCGGCTTCGGTTACCCCCAGATGAAGCGGATAGTGCATGTTCTCTTTATCCATGGCTTCCAGCAGCAGCCTTACCGATTTGACCATAACGGCGGTGTTCGATGCTTTTATCGATATGACCACATCGGGGAATGTCTCGTCGCGACATACGCGGAGAAACTCCATACACGACTCGGCAATGCCTGCGGGGGTATCGCCATAACGACTCATGATGCGGTCGGAGAGCGACCCGTGGTTCACCCCGATGCGTATGGCCGTGTGATGCTCACGACAGATGTTGAGCAGCCGGATAAACCGGGCACGCAGTCGTTGCAACTCGGCGGCATACTCTTCATCGGTGTAATCGATGTGCTTGAACGTGCGGGCGCTGTCGACGAAGTTGCCGGGGTTGATGCGCACTTTCTCGACAATGGTGGCCGCCACTTCGGCAACATGTGGATTGAAGTGTATGTCGGCCACCAGCGGGGTATGGTAGCCGCGCCGATGCAGTTCATCTTCGATGGCTGCCAGACTCTCGGCCTCCCGGGTGCCCTGTGCGGTGAGCCGCACATAGTCGGCACCGGCTTCGATGATGCGTATGCATTGTTCGACACTCTTTTCCACATCTTGTGTGGGGGTATTGGTCATCGACTGTATGCGTATGGGGTTATCGCCACCCAAAGGGGTTGTTCCGATGTGGACTTCGGTGGTATGGCGGCGCTTGTAGTTGAAAAAGTCCATGGCGTAAAAAAGAAAAAACCGATTGCCTTCTCCGATAAATTTCCACTGAAAAAGAAAGTTTAGGAGAGACAATCGGTAAGATTGGAGAAAATCAATTGGTTTTGAACGCGTATTTCACTTGGGCCAGTTTCTCGTTGGCATCGACGATTTTTTTTGCCAGCCCTTTTTTGTAGGCTTTCAGTTTGTCGGCAATTTGTTCGTCGCCGAGCGAGAGCATCTGTACGGCCAGAATGGCGGCATTGAGGGCGGCGTTGATGCCGACGGTTGCTACGGGTATTCCCGGGGGCATCTGTACGATGGCAAGGAGTGCGTCCATGCCGTCGAGCGATGAGTTGATAGGTACGCCGATGACCGGCAGCGGGGTTGAGGCGGCAATGACACCAGGCAGATGGGCAGCCATACCGGCGGCGGCAATAATGACCTTGATGCCGCGAGCCTCGGCATTCTTGGCAAATTCCTCTACCTGTTCGGGAGTGCGGTGTGCCGAGAGAGCATTCATCTCAAACGGAATTTCAAAATCGTTGAGCAGTTGGGCTGCCTTTTCCATGATGGGCAAGTCTGATGTGCTGCCCATGATAATACTTACGATGGGATTCATGTTGAATAGTTATAGTGATAACAAGTGATACTTAAATACTAGATTGATGAGAAGTACTCCAAAGAACCCGCAGGCCCAGCCGGTCAGAACCTGAGCGAGCGTGTTGCGGTCGAGCAACTGTCGGGCTGTTCCCATCATGCCGGTAACAATAATCAGTGCCACAAATACTCCTACGGGTATGGCCATATTGGCAAATTGCAAGGTGATGACAAGACCCATGAGCGCTCCTAAGGCGTTCATGAAGAAACTGATGCGCCACCCGAGTATGTTGATTATCCATATCAGGGCCGATGAGAATGCGGCTCCTGCCAGGTATCCTTGTGCCCAGAAGGGCAGATTGAGCCGGTATACATAGATGGCTGAGAAAACAAGAAATACCGTGTACAGCAATATCTTGGTAAGTCTTATATAAGGTTTCTTTTCGCTTTTGTTCAGGTAGAAGAGCGATAAGGTGATATGAAACAGTATCGGCAGAATGCCGGAGAATAAAAAGATTCCACCCACGATGAGCAGTTTGAAGTAGAGCGGAAGTATTTCGAGAAAACTGCACGATACGATGATGATACCTCCGTATAGAGGAAGGAGGTAGGGGTGAAACAGGTACGATATGATTTGAGCCGTTTTTTTCATGAGCGTGTTATATGACTTTTCTGAGTCGAGCTACGGGTTGCCCCAGCTGCTCGCGGTACTTGGCCACCGTGCGCCGGGCAATGGCATAGCCCTTCTCTTTCAGCAGTTCGCACAACTTGTCGTCGGTGAGAGGGGCCCGCTTATCTTCGTTGTCGATGCTTTCTTGCAGAATCTTCTTGATTTCCCGCGATGAAAATTCTTCGCCCGAATCGTTCTGCATCGATTCCGAGAAGAAGAATTTCAGCGGGTAGATGCCGAAGGGGGTCTGCACATACTTGTTGCTGGTGGCACGGGATATGGTCGATATGTCATATCCCGTCTGTTCGGCGACGTCGCGCAGAATCATGGGGCGCAGGCGGCTTTCGTCGCCCGTGAGGAAGAAGTCGCGTTGTCGGTCGAGTATGGCCTGCATGGTGGCCAACAAGGTCTGTTGCCGTTGCTGTATGGCATTGATAAACGATTGTGCCGCGTCGATTTTCTGCTTGATAAAGAGCAAAGCGTCGCGTTTTTCCCGCGTTTGGTTGGCCTTGTTGCCGGTGTAGTCGTTCAGCATCTCGTTGTAATCGCGACTGATGCGCAAGGCTGGTATGTGGCTGTTGTTGAGCGTGAGTGTCAGTTCGCCATCGTTTTCGTCGACAATAAAGTCGGGACTGATGTGGGTGAGACTCTCGGTAAAAGTGTCGTTCCAGCTGCTCCCCGGTTTGGGGTTGAGCTGGGCGATTTCCTGTATGGCCTCTTTCAATTGCTCTTCGGTGATGCCAAACTGTTTTTGAATCTTGTCGTAGTGACGTTTGCTGAAAGCCTCGAATGCCTTGTCTATGATTTCATAGGCCAACTGTGCGGCGTCGGTACCGCGTCGGCGTTCGAGTTGAAGTTTGAGGCACTCTTGCAAATCCGAGGCTCCGACGCCGGCCGGGTCGAAATCTTGAATGATTTGCAGCAATTCGTTCAACTTTTCGACCGGAACATTCATGCCGACTTGGAACATCAGGTCGTCTGATATGGCCGGCAAGGTACGTTGCAGGTAGCCGTTGTCGTCGATATTTCCGATAATGTATTCGGCAATCTGTTTGTCTTCTTCCGACAGCTCTCTCAGGCGCAGTTGCTCCAACAGATAATCGTGGAAGGTAGTACCTCCCGATACGGGTATCTCTTCACGAGGGGTGTTTTCTCCGGGAAGTTCCCGGTCGATATATGAGGGCACGTCGTCATCGTTGTTATAATCACCCAACAGCAGATCTTCGGCACTTTCGTTGGCAGTTTCGGTTTCCTCTTCTTGGTGGCTTATCTCATTCTCCTCTTCGGCCGACGTAGGAGCTTCACCCTCATCGAGGGCGGGATTGTCGATGAGTTCTTGTCGTATTTGCTCTTCCAGTTCTATCTCCGGCAGTTCGAGAAGTCGTATTGCCTGTATTTGTTGGGGAGATAGGGTCTGTCGTTGTTGGAGTTTTTGTTCTTGTCTGAGCATGGATTCCCTCTTGTTGAGATTCAATTCCGAAAACGAAGGTAGCCATTTTTATCCTATTATGCCAATAAATCGGCTATCTTTTTGTCGAGGTCTTCGTTCGGGTCGATGAGGCAGGTTTTGAATCCTGCCCGTCGTGCCCCCTCTATGTTGGGGGCGAGGTCGTCGAGAAAAAGACATCTTGCCGGATTTTCGCCGCTGTCTTGTATCACTCTTTCGTAGAAGTCGGCATCGGGTTTCAGAGCGTGTATTTCGTGTGAGAGGTAGAGCTTGTCGAAGTAGTCGTCGACGGTCAGCCCCTCTTCCCGAAACAGGTTTTGACGAGTATAGTCGAAGTGTGGAGCGTTGGTATTGCTCACCATATAGAGCCGGCAGTGTCGGCGTATGTTGCGTAAAACATTCAGTTTATAGCGGGGTATGTCGCCGATTATCAGGTTCCAGGCCTGGCGTATTTCTGTTTCGTCGGCATTGAGATGCAGCATGTCGCGCAGAGTCATGAAGAAGTCTCCATCATCTATTTCGCCGGTTTCAAGTTTCCGCATGGTTTGAGCAAATGCGGGAGTGTGGAACAGTATCGTTTCTGGCGATTGAACACCCAGTTGTCGGAAGGCTTCGAAGCAGCGTTCAAATTCGAGGTGAAGCAATACGCCGCCGAAGTCGGTAAAGACGGCCTCTATGTTGTTGTGTTTCATACGGGTTATCAGTATATAAAGCTGCTGCCTCCGAGAAATTCCCGCAGCAGCGATGTCGAGGGTATCTCGTTCTCGTCGAGAGGCAGGAAGTAGTAGAGTTGTTTCAGCAGATGTTTGGCGGTATCGTATTCGGGGCAGTTCTCGGGAACCGACATGAGGGCGGGCACGGCTTGTTGCTTGATGACAGCCAGCTCAAAGAGCAGCGACGAGTTGAACATGGCATCGGCGTTTTCCTGGTATGGAAAAATCCATTTCTCCTCGCCGGCCCTTACGCTGGCCCAGCGTGCTATGGTTTTTTGTGCCGATGTACCGCGATACTTTTCGTCTCTGATGATGCGGCGCAGCAACCGGTTGTCGGCCGTAGGTATCCAACTGTGGTCGTCGATAGAGAGGGTGGTGAGGGCCGATACGTAGATAAGGAATTTTTGCCGTTCATCGATATGGGGGGTCAAGGCGGGGTTCAATGCATGTATGCCTTCCAGTACCAGTACGTCGGACTCTTTCATTTTCAAGGTGTTGCCACGGAACTCTTTCTTCCCCGTCTCAAAATTGTAGGTGGGCAGGCTCACCTCCTTGCCTTGGAGCAGGTCGTTGAGCTGACTGTTGAACAGCTCCAAGTCGAGAGCATAGAGCGATTCGTAGTCGTAGTCGCCCTTCTCGTCGCACGGGGTTTGTTCGCGGTCGAGGAAGTAGTTGTCGAGCGATATGGTGATAGGTATGAGCAGATTGGTCATAAGCTGTATCGACAACCGCTTGGAAAAGGTTGTTTTTCCCGAAGAAGAGGGCCCCGAAATGAGTATGATGCGGGCTCCACCCTTTTCGCTGTTGTGGCGGGCGGTAATCTGGTCGGCAATGCGCGATATCTGTTTTTCGTGCAGGGCTTCCGTTACCTTTATCAGGTCGCCTGAGTTATGTCTCAGTATGGCCCGGTTCATGTCACCTACGTTGTTGAGGCCTACGATTTCACTTATTTTGAGATTTTCCTTGAATACATTGAACATTTTGTCTTGTACGATGACATCGGCCAGTTCGTTCGGATTTTTTCTTTTAGGCGGTATGAGCAACATGCCGTCGTGATATTTTATGAGGTCAAATACTTTCAGATATCCGGTTGATGGTAACAAGTATTCGTAATAAAAGTCATAGAGATTGCCGAGTCGATAGTAAGTGGCATATAGCGGATGCAAGGTTTCAATAAGGTCGATTTTGTCTTCCATGTCTTGCTCCTTAAAGCGGGCGGTAGCTACATCGGCAGTCGATTGAATACGATCAAAAGGCAGGTCTTTTTTGATAATTTCTCTCATGCGCTCTTTCAGTAGCTTTACCGTCGATTCGGGAATCTCTTCTCGTTGATTCAGACAGCAGAAATATCCATTCGATACAGAGTGCTCAATACGCAATCGGGTACCTGGAAACAGCTCGGTTACAGCTTTATACAGCACGAAACATAGGGAACGAACATACATACGCATTCCCATGATGTGGGTGGCATCGGAAAAATGGACTTGCTTGGGTTGATACACCCTGTACGATAAGTCTCTGGTGCGATTGTTTACTTGTGCACACAATACGTCGTACGGTAATTCCACTCCGACCATTTTATAAATATCGATGAGTGGTGTGCCTTCATCAACGAGGAGTATTTTTCCGTTATTTTTACAGATGATTTCAACTTGATTTTTCATATTGCGGGGATTTTCTCTCACCCTATTGATTCGGGGATGCGTTGTTTTGAAGCTAAGATAGCGATTTATTCCGAGAAAAGCGATGATTCAGGAGCAATATATGCCTATCTTTATATTTTTTTCGACTTTTACATATATCGTTATTATAAATCGTCTACACAAATTCGCTTTAATTTAGTTCTTCTTTTTTTGCTTTTCATAATATAGGGTGTTGTTTCTGAAAGAGAAATGACGGCGAAATTTTAAACTTTACTTTGTCAAGTATGAAGATCTTTGGAAAAAATTTTTGCTAAAATATGGCGATTCCCTTGTGAAAATCTTTTTAGGGTTGTATATTTGCTTTACGTAAGGTGTTTTTAGAGAATAGACGATGTTGGCGGCAATAGAATATTTTCCAAAAGAAGGTATTACCATTTTTCTTTGGGAAAAATGGTAATATAATGATTCCGTTCTCTATAAACCAAGACTTCTTATTTCTGAATAAATATTGTTAGTACAGGGTATTCCATAAAAAATTTAATATGCTTAACAGTTACTCGTCGACGCGGAATTATCCATATTATCTGTTTATTGTGTTACTTGCCGACCTTGTGGTTGTCAATGGACTGTATGCGCTTCTCTATCTGGCAGGAAATAGTCTGTCGTGGTATGTCGTCGATTTGACTGATGTCGACAGTTGGGTAACCATGAATGTTTTTTATTTTATTTGTTTCAAACTGGTGGGTGTGGTTCTGTTTAACCGTATCGTGCGGGTAGAGAACGTGTTGGCCAGAGTGGGGCGAGTAGTCATCGATCATTTTCTTATCATTGCTTTTCTGTCATATATCAACAACACGTTGATGTATTCATGGAAAACCATGTTGCTATATTATGTATTCCTTTTTATATTTCTTTCGGTTGAACGACTGACGTTGCGACGTGTAGTACAAAATTTGCGTGTGAGAAAACGGGATATTGTCAATGTGGTGATTGTGGGCGAGGGTGACAACCTCAAAGAGATTGCCGAAAAGATGCAGATTTCTTTTATGGGATACAATCTCATAGGAGTTTTTACCGATAAAGAGTTGAATGGGTTTCCGTCCGGGGTGGTCAAGTTGGGGAACGTGGCCGATACCAAGACATGGCTTTCCAACCATAAGAATGTGGGAGAGCTCTATTGTGGACTTACTTCTGACCGTGCTGCCGACATATTACCTATTATCGACTATTGCGAGGGGAATCTCATACGCTTTTATAGCGTCCCCAATATGCGAAACTACTTGAAGCGCAATATGGTGATGGAGACTTTCGACGATGTGGTCGTGCTGGCCATACGTCGTGAGCCGTTGAGCAGTCCAGGAAAGCGTTTTGAAAAGCGACTGTTTGACATTATCGTGTCTGGCCTTTTCCTTTGTACCCTTTATCCCTTTATCTATATATTTGTGGGAATAGCCATCAAACTCTCGTCGAAAGGCCCCGTCTATTTCAAGCAGAAGAGAAACGGCCTTGATGGGAAAGTCTTTGAGTGTATCAAGTTTCGCAGCATGAAGGTCAATGCCCAGAGCGACACGTTGCAGGCAACCAAGGACGACCCCCGAAAGACCCGGGTGGGGAACTTCCTGCGTCGTACCAATATCGACGAGTTACCCCAGTTTATCAATGTGTTCAAGGGCGACATGAGTCTGGTGGGGCCACGTCCGCACATGCTCAAGCACAACGAAGAGTATTCGCGGCTTATCGACCGCTATATGGTGCGTCACTTTGTCAAGCCGGGTATTACCGGTTGGGCTCAGGTCAACGGCTTCCGTGGAGAAACCAAAGAACTTTTTGAGATGTCTGGTCGAGTACAGGCCGATATATGGTATATTGAGCATTGGAGTTTCTGGCTCGACATACGCATTATGTTCAAGACTGTCGCCAATATGTTGCACGGAGAGGAGAAGGCCTATTAATCTCTTTTGACTCCGTTTCATATAAAGAGCGTCGCCAGCCTTAAATCTGGCGACGCTCTTTTGTTGTTTATGAGTAAATTTTCGGTTGGGGGCTATTTGAGCAATGATTCGAGGGTATAGTCGCCCTCCTCGGTTTCACAGCCGAGGAAACGCATCTCCTCGCGTACTTTCTCGGGCGGGAAGGTAAAGTAGGTACAGACGGCCTTGGTGCAGAGTTCATTCTTTGGGTTGTGTATGGTCGCTTCGAGAATGACGATGTTACGCCGCTGTTCGACAATGTGGGCGCGCAGTATGATGTATGGGTCGGTCGTGTCGACCGATTTCAGGTAACGGGTTTCCATTTTTGAGGTAACGCCGGTTGTCTGTAATTTGCGCAAAATCACCCAGGCACATATTTCGTCGAGCAGAACGGCCTGGATACCGCCATGCAAGGTGTTGATCCAGCCTTGATATTGGGCTTTGGGTTTCCATACGCTGACGACTTCTTCGCCCTCTTCATAAAATTCCATTTTTACGCCGGCCTCATTTATGGGGGCACAGCCGAAGCAGTAATAACCCTCTTTGTGCAACCAGGGATTGATGATTTTTTTCATACGTGTCGATTGTTTCGTTTTCTGTACGTTTGAATTTTCCTCACCGATAGTATCGGGTGACTACAAATGTAGCTATTCTTTTGGTAACGGATACGGTTTTACCTTTTTTATCACAAGAGCCGTTTCATGCGCAGCGGCCTATATCTATGGCAGATACAGGCCGCTGTGAGAGGAAATGTGTATTTATGTGTGTTATCGGGTACGGCGCACCGAGTAGGTGGGGGCAGCACTTCGGCTGCTACTGCTGTTGCGTTTTACCGATTTTGTACGAGTTCTTTTCGGCTCGTCGCTTTGTACCGACGACCCTCTCGATGAGCGGGTTGATACTTTCTTTTCGGGCTCTGCAGTCTTGGATTCATCGGCAGTTGCGTTCACTTCTTTCTTATTGGCTTTGGGCTCTTCGACCTGGGCGTCATCGTTTACCCATAGGCTTTGGTCAAATTGAGCCAACTGGCTTTCTATTACTCTCCGGGCGCTGTCCTGGGCCTCGGGGGTGGGATAGAGCTGCATGAGCGACATGTTTTGCAGATTCTGGGTCTTGTAAATCTCTCCGTCGAACATACGCAGTTTGAAAAAATCATCGTAGGTGTAGTTGCGTATGTTGTTCATGTTGTCGGTAATGATATAGTGTTGTGCCAGATATGGACGAATATCGTCGTATCGGGCCCAGAACATGGGATACCGTATCGGTTCTCCACCGAAATCGCCTACACGGTGCAGCACCGGACAGATGGCTTCGATGACGGGGTAGCAGGTCGACGAGCGCTGGTCGAAAATCCATTTTTCCTTGACGTAGTATGACAGCACCTCGTTGCACGGCACGTCGCTCTCTTCGATGATATAGGTGTTGCGCTTGGCGGTGCGTCCGGCTTTCAGTTCATACAAGATGTGGAAGCGTTCGAGCATGTCTTCAACTTTTACCTCGTACTCTTCGGTAAAGATTTCCCGGCCATCGAGGTATTCGTAAACTTTGATTTTGTTTGTCGCTACCAGTCCCAGCAGAATGCGGAAGAGATTTTCCTGTCCATCGATAACCTCTTCGGGATAGTAGAGTGGCATGTTCTTCTCTTGCGTGAGGTCGATTTGCCGGTAGATGCCGCGGGTCCACGGAATATCGGCTTCGGAGGGCTCGCCGCTCTGGTAGAGTGTCTGGGCTCTGACCGTGAGGCCGTTTTTGTCGGTGCGGTTGGCCGTCGTGCTGCTGCGGCGCACAACCGTGTTTTGTGCCTCGCACACTGGCAGCAAGGTACACAGCCCGAGAAGAACCAGTATATGTTTTACCGTGATTTTCATAATCGTATGTTTCTTGTCGTTATAATCAGTTTACAATAATCTCTATCGGGGAGAGGTCTCTCTCTATGCCGTCGGGACCGATGGCTCTGACGCGCGATATGTAGAAGCGTTTGCCGCGTGAAAGCCGGCGGAAGCTGTCTTTCTGTCGTTGGGAGAATCGGTTGCCGTCCGATACTTCCGGTATGGCGTTACCCATCGAGTCGAAGAAGACGGTCTCGAAACTCAGCACCGTGTATTCGACGTTGAGCAGGTCGTCGTCGATGGCAGCCTCGATGCCGGGAGCGGCAAGCAGTCGTGCCTTGGCAAAGGGGCGACCGCCTTTGTAGCGTTGCATGTTTCCGTTGTCGTCCTTGTAGGCGATGAAGGGCATGGGGTCGGGCAGTTGCCGCACTCTGAATGTGGTGGTGTTTACCTCTTGATTGCGGCCGTTCATCGATGCTGTCACGGTGATGACCACGTCCTGGCCCACCTTCGAGGGTTTAACCTGCCAGATGTCTCTGTCGCGGGTGATGCGTCCGCCCGTGGCGGTAGCCGATACGGCGTGGTTGGGAACGCCCGGTACCGAGATGCTCAACGGGTTGTCGATGCCGGCATAGAGCACGTTCATCATCGTGGCCGATACGGTAGCCGAGGGGTCGACCACGGTGTAGTTCGTGTGAAACGGGTGTTGGGTCGAAGTGCCGTCGCCATGCGGTACTTCGAGGTAGCCGTCAAGGGTATAGATACCAGAGCGGTTGCAGGTTACTTCGTAGAGTCCGTCTTTACTGCCGCTGAGTTCTTCTCCATTGATGTGGATGGTGGGTACCATTGTCGTGTCGATGGCGGCCAGTACGATGTTGGCCGAGTATTTTCCGCCGCGGATTACCGTCTTGGACGAGGGTATGACGTAGGCGTTGAGCTGGTTGACGCGCACGTCGCCGCTGTCGATGTTTTTCAGCAGTGTGTGCAGAATTTCACTTTCGGCCGAGCGCAGGTCGCTCTGTATCTTGGTGAGCAGGGTGATGGCCGCTATGACCGGCATGTTTTCAAAGTTGGCCTCTTCCCAAGTGGCTTTCTTTTCGCCCACGGCGGTTTTCGACATTCTCGGGTAGAGATATTCGTTGATGAGGCGTTGTTTCACCGTATCGCTTATCATCGTGTTGACCATTTCGCTGTATTCGATGAGAGCCTTGCGCAGTTTCTCACCTTCGCGGGTGGTGGGCGAGAGCATGATGAACGAGGCGGCTTCGAGGTCGTCCTGCCGTTCGATGTTGTTGACGTCGCCGTCTTTTCCGTCGGCTTCCCGCACGATGCGTTGTTTCAGGGTCGCGATGTAGTTATAGAGCGAGTCGGTGTGCTGGTGCACGGCTGTTGCCTTGTGGTACCACTCACCCGATTTCTCGGGGTTGTTACGGTAGTAGGTGGTGAGTTCGGCGTAGAGCGACTCATTTTGCACGGCGACATTCTCGGTCGTGCGCACGAGACCTTCCTCGACTTGGCGGAAACCGTTGAGCACGTCCGACGACACGTTCAGGGCCAGCATGGCAGTCAAGACGATATACATGAGGTTTATCATCTTCTGCCGGGGCGACATATTGGAGTTGTGTGATGCCATAGTCCGTTGTGCTGGTGGTTATGCGTTGGGTTGTGTGCCGTTGTCGGTAGTCGGTTGCTGCGGCTGTTGCGGTTGTTCTTGTCGGGGCGACGGGTTATACATGTTGATGGTCATGGCCGTGAGCATATTACGATATACGGCATTGAGCTGGGCCATGTATTGGGTCATCTTTTCTACCTCTTCGCAGTAGCGTGAACTGTCTTGCATCGAGTCTTCGTACATTTGTCGTATGTTGCGCAGACCTACGTTCACGCGGTCGATGTTGTCGAGTTGCGAACTGATGCCTTTCAACTGTATCTCGTAAATTGTGTTCAGACCGGCAATGTTGCGGTTGAGCGACTCCATCTGTTCGACATATCCCTGCGTGTGTTGGGTGATGCCGTCGCTGTTGTCGGTGATGTGGCGGTAGGAGTTGAGCAGCAGGTTCGACACGTCGGTGAGCGACTGGGTGGCCTGGCGGAACTGCAACATCTGTTCCGAGATGGCGGCCATCTGGTCGAGATACTTCTGTGTGGCGTCGGTGAGTTCGGCCATGCGCGAAATCTGTTCGGCGGCTGCCGAGAGTTTCTGTATGCTTTCCGACAGATTCTTGGTGTCTTCCTCACTCACCTCGATATTCGAGGGAATACCGGCGATGCGCCGGGCGTCGGCACCCGAGACGGCTGTGTTGCCGTCGCCGACCAGATTGCCGTTAACGACGATGCCTCCGCCGCCCTTGAAGTCGGGCCGGTCTTCGGGGTCTTTCGATGCCAGTACGGGAAATACCTCTTCCCAGTGGTATTCCTTGGCCGGGCGGTCAAATGCGGTGAGGATAAACATCAGAACCTCCACACCCATACCTATCGAGAGCATGACGTTGCCTCCGGGGAGGTGCAGAATTTTGAAAAGGGCGCCCCAGATGACGATGGCGGCACCTATACTGTATGCAAAGTTGAAAAATCGTTTTCCCGAGTCTCCCGAGAGGAATTTTTCGATGCTGTTCTTATATCTTTTATATTTTCCCATGATGGCTGACAAATTTTTTCAGTTCTTAATTTCTGCGTCCTTTGGCAAATCCTACCTGCGTGCGCACGCAGCGGAATCCGATGTAGGAGCGTTGCTCGTTCTGATATTCCCACATTCGCAGGTCGGAGCGGACGAAGTTCGACACATCTTTCCAGGAACCTCCGCGCACGATTTTCCGTTTCATGCGATAGGGGTCTTCTTTGGCGGCATTGTAGCGGAAGTCGGGGTTCATGTCGCTTGTGTAGCGGTCGACCGACTCGGTGTAGGCCGTGGCCGTCCATTCCGATACGTTGCCGGCCATGTCGTAGAGGCCAAATTCATTGGGCGGGTAAATGCCTACGCGCGAGGTTATCAGGTTGCCGTCTTGAAGATAGTTTCCCTTCATGGGCTTGAAGTTGGCATAGAAGCAGCCTTTGTCGGTCAGCGTGGCATTCTCGTCCCAAGGATAGCTGTTCTCGTTCTTGCCGGCGCGGGCGGCATATTCCCACTCGGCCTCGGTCGGCAGACGGTAGGGTTCGACCATGCGGTCTTGTATCATGGCCGAGCGCAGGAGGTTGGTGCGCCATACGCAGAAGGCGTTGGCCTGTTCCCAGGATACGCCTACGACCGGATAGTCGTTATAGCCGGGGTGTGCAAAGTACATGCGCATGTAGGGCTCGTTGTAGGCATTTTCAAAGTCGTTGACCCACACCGTCGTGTCGGGGTAGATGTTGATGATGTAGGTGTTGAGAAAGTCAAATTCGTTCTGGCGTTGCCGTATGATGGTCTGCGTAACGATTTGTCCATCGTCGTTGATAAAGGCCGTATCTTTGGAGATGAGAATCTCTTCGTTGCCCGGAGTGATGTCGGTATTGAGTATGCGACGGGCCGGATCCATGCGGTTGCGGCGCTTGGCTGCCTCGGTGTGGTTGTACACGTCGTAGCGGTAATTGAGCTGGGTAACGTCGAGAACTCGTTTCCCCGATATGGGGTCGATGCGGTAGACGCTCTCTATGGCTCGGGCCTCGTCTTCGGTGGGGTTGCGCCAGGGAATGGCTTTGGCCCAGTTGAGGTGAGGCGTTACGGGATTTCCTTCGCGGTCTTCTTCGATTTTGAAGGTCTCATCGCCGCCGTAGGCCGGGTCGGCCAGCCGTTCGCGTATAATGGAGTCGCGTACCCAATATACAAATTGTTTGTATTCCGAATTGGTGATTTCGGTATCGTCCATCCAAAAGGCATCGACCGAAATCGACCGTGCATTGGGTTGTGTACCCCAGAGACTGTCGGTATCGTTATGCCCCATTTCAAAAGACCCTCGTTTTACAAGGACCATGCCATAGGGGGTAGGTTCGCCCCAAGCCATACCGCCTACGCCGGTGAGTTCACCTCCGTTGGTGCTTCCCGATGAGGCGCAGCTGCTCAAGATGGCGGCCAGGCCGAGGTATGAGATGTACCGTTTCATATACATAGCTTATAGAATTCGTATGCTTTTATGTTTGTTTTTCTTTCCTTTTGACAATTCGAGTTTCATGCTGTATCCCACAAATACTTCGTGGCTGCCGCTCGTGGCTTTCTGTATGGCCGATGTCGAGTAGTCGTAGGAATATCCCAGCAGGAAGTTTTTAAATTCGCAGCCCGCCATGAAGATTACGGCCTCTTTCCATCGGTAGGCCAATCCACCCCAGATGAATCGGTTGTATCTCAACCGCAGGGTCAGTTCGGCTTGTGTCATTTGGAAAGTTGTCTTCAACAACATCGACGGCTGCACTTCATATAACGCATTCTTCAAGGGAATATTGCCTCCTGCCATGAAATAATATGCGCGGGTAATGGAGCCTTCGTAATTTTCGTCGAACGAAATGGTGGGTTGAGTAAGGTGTGTAGAGGATAGTCCGGCGTAGAAATATTTGTGGGTATAGTACACTCCAAAACCCACGTCAAAGGCCGTACCCTGCAATTCGGTGGTGGGTATGGCGTTGTCGGTTTGTTGGTGGTAGTCACTTTCGGGAATAAATACTTCGGTGCCGTCGAATGTCTGGCTGACGAGCCCCAGTTGCAGGCCGAGACTCAGTTGTCCGCCCCACAGCCGTACCTTGTAGGCATATTGCAGGCCGAGCGAGGTGGTCTTGAAGAGTCCGTAACTGTCGTTAGCCAGCATCACCCCTACGCCGTGGTCGGCTTTGAGAAATCGCAGCGGCATGTCGGCCAGGGCCAGGAACGACTTGGGGGCTCCCGGCATTCCCACCCATTGCTGGCGGGTGGCGGCGCGCAGGTTGAGCTTTTCGTAGATACCTGCTGCTCCGGCGTTGTAATACGACGGCATGGCCCAGTATTGGCTCAGTTGCGTGTCGTCTTGTGCCCGCAACAGACCCACACTCGGCAGCATCAACAGCAGAAGAAGCAGGTATCGTTTATTTTTCATGCGCATGATAGAGGCACCGCTTTCCGGCGATGCTCAATCATTAAACTCAAAAAGTGCCGATAAATTGTATCTATCGGCACTTTTTTCAAATTTTGTAATCGGCATATTATTTTCTTATCCACGTATCAGTCCGTGTCCCGTAATCAACCGAAGACCATTCGGCAGTAAGGGTGTGTTCTGTCAGGGCCTTTACGCAATAGGTAAACGATGTGCTTACCGTGCCGTCGTTGTTGTATATGATACACACCAATGTGCGAGAATCTTTTTCGTAAATCCATTTTCCCGTAGCATCGTTTCTGATGGAATTGGAGCCGTAGTATATGGCACAACTTCCATCGGCGTTGAGAACGAGTGAGGGAGCAATGTTTCCCGTAAAATACCAATCTCCGATTATCATCTCGGCATTGTCGCTGCTACCGGTTATGCCGAATTGTTCATCGTCTTTGCTGCATGAGGTGAGAGTCACGCTCAACAGAATGATCGCACTGACCAGAAGCGATCGGAACATCGTTTTCATGATAGTTTTTTGTTTGATTAGTTAATGATGCATAAACGATGCAAAGATAGCGAAATGGACGTGGAACGAGTCTATTTTCAATCGATTTTTTTTAGGCCTTTTTTAGGAGAATAGTCGATGGCCGACGGGTTGCCTTGGTAGGAAATTTCTCCGCTGCTCGATGTCCGGGCTGTCAGTTGTCCCGATACGTGGCAACTTATATCTCCGCCTGAACTGGCGGTTGCATCTACATCGATGGCTTCCATATTTTTTGCATTTATGTCGCCGGCACTTGATGTCTTGTAGATAGTCTTCTCGCATCGACCCGAGAGCTTGATATCGCCGCCGGAACTGGCCTTGGCCTCAATTTGGGTGCAGGTAATCTCTTTCAGTTGGATATCTCCCGCCGAACTGGCGTCGATATGCAGATCGGTGCAGGCGATGCCTTCGCCATTGATGTCGCTACCGCTGCTGGCTTTTATTATTACATTACCGGTTGTGGTCAGCCCGTTCTTCAGTACGATGTCGCCACTGCTGCTGGCTTTCATTACTACTTTACCGGTAGTAGTCAGTCCGTTTTTCAGTATGATGTCACTCGCACTCGATGATTGAAGGCGTTGCACGGCGGGAGCCGATATGCGTACTATTTTTTGACATTTCCCTTTTATGCGGGTATGGTGTTCCATGCCTATCACCAGTGTTTCATTTTTTACCTTGACGGTGATATGATCGATGATGTTGTCGGGAGCATAGACCTCGACCGTGGGTTCTCCTTCGGCTTGAGTGTAGATGACGTCTATTGCCGAACTGGTCGTTATGGCATTGAAATTTTCAACGGCAACGGTTCGGGTCTGGTATGTCTTACTGGCTTTTATTGCTGTGTCGGCAGAGTTGTCGTTATTGCACGACGAGGCAATAATAGTGATGCATGATGTGCTGCCGAATAGCAATATGGTTGTAAGCGCAAGTGTGATGGTAAATTTTTTCATGGAGAGATAAATTTTAATAATACAAATAAACCCTTTTTTTATGATTTAGACGAAAACCAGCATCAAAAAGTTTCGGTGCCATTTCTTTTTTTGAAAAATCGAGGGGAGTGTTATTTATGTAGACAGATTCCTTTTATCTCTTTTTGCGGTTAATTGTATAATACAGGCACCATCCTGCTCATTCAAGAACAGAACGGTGCCCATTTATTCCAAGTGATGACTGTATTCATGTCTGGCCTTCCGGCATCGACGGTCAGTGTCGTTATGAGTGGCTAGCAGTAAAAAATAGTTCGATGCCGTCTCCGGACTGTTTCCGACAATCTTATCGTGAGGTGAGTCGTATTTCGTAGATATGGGGGGTAACTTTCTGCTCTCCTTTGCTTATCGTTATCGTCAATATTTCTTCACCACGAAGCGTTTGCGGGATCTCTATCTCGGCTACGGCCGTGTCCGACAGGTGGCTGTCGGTGAGTCTCCTCACCTCTTGCCCGTTTATTTCGATGCGGGCATCTCTTCTGAACTCCGGAAGATAGGTGATATGAAGTCGGCTTGCAGCCCCTTCTTTTGTCTTCATGCGGTAGCTGAACCACCCGTTTGCCTCGCGCCAGTGACGTCCTTCGTCGTCGCCGATACGCGACTGTTTGGCTTGTACGGCATGGTCGCTTTCGGGTTGCTGCTCACCGCACATCACAAGGTCAGTGGTGATGGAATCGAGGGCCGACCGTTGAGCCTCTTCGGCCGCCAGTTTTTCCATGCGGTTGTGTAATTCGGTCTCGGAAATCAGTGGCCAATAGACCATATACCGGCATTCGTAGAGGTGGTAGAAAGGTTGTAGCACCATTCCCTCATAGCGTTGCGGATATAGACCGTGCAGTTTGAAAGTGAGGGGGCTTCCCTCGACCTTTTCGAGATGAGAGAGCAGGCTTGCTTCTTCGCCTACCACGACAGGCATTTCTTGCAGGGGAAGCCGTTTCCCGGCGGCTATGTGCCCGCCACGGCTATCGTCGGCAAAGAGGCCGGTTTGTTCCTGCTTGCCCATCTGTGCTGCCAGTACCACGGGACCGTAGAGGAACGAGTAGTTGGCCGAGCCGTCGGGCAGTGCCACGGCTTGCAGGTGCATGGGCAGGCGCAACCGGGCCTTTTCGCCTTGCGACCAGGTGCGCGTGAGTGTGATGTATCCGTCGACAACTTCAACAGGTTGCGGTGTGCCGTTGACCGACAGCTCCACCTCTTTTTCGTTGGTCCACTCGGGAAGGCGGAGCCGGAGGGTAAAACTCCGCCGACCTTTTTGCCGGCGAATGACGAGACTTGTCTCTTCCGCTTCGGGAAAGACTGTCTGTTGCTCGATTTCACTTTTACCCCATTGGAGAACCGACGGTATGAAAAGGTTGACATAGAGTGTGTCGTCGTTGTGTCCGTAAATCATCTCGCCGTAGCGGGCGTGGTTTTCGAGTCCCGACCCTACGCAGCACCAAAAGCAGGTCTGCGGTTGGGAGTAGACCCGGTAGTGTCCCGGACGCATGGGGGTGAAGTATACAAAACCTCCCTGCACGGGGTTTACCGTCGAGAGTATATGGTTGTAGAGTGCCCGCTCGTAGTAGTCGATGTAATGCGGGTTGCCGCTGGTCTCGTAGAGCATCTTGGTGAGCCGCAGCATGTTGTAGGTGTTGCAGGTCTCAGGACCCTGTTCGCTGTGGAGCATGCTGCTGAAATCGTCGGTCGGATTGAAATGTTCTCTGACGCTGTTGCCTCCGATGGAGATGGTACGGTTTTCGATGACGCTCTTCCAGAAGAAGGCGGCAGCTTCGCTCCATAAGGCATCATCTCCCACGTCGGCTATTCGCTTGAAACCGATGACTTTCGGTATCTGGGTGTTGGCGTGCATGCCCGTGAGGCAATCTTCGTGCCGCAGCAGCGGTTGCAGTATCTCCTGGTGGGAGAAGCGGCGAGCCAGTTGCAGGTATTTTTCATTGCCTGTTATGGCAGCCACGTCGGCGAATATCTCGTTCAGACCGCCGTGTTCGCTGGTAAGCATTTCCTGTATCTGGTCATCGCTCAGTTGCGATACGAGGTCGAGCCACCAGTCGGTAAGTTTTATCAGCATGGTCTTGGCCTGTCGGCTACCCGTTTGCAGGCAGGCGTCGCGCAGGCCGGCAAAGGTCTTGTGTATGTTATAGAGAGGTACCCATTTCCCGTTGAGGTCGAAGCGACTGGCGCGAATGTCGCCGCGGGCTATCTCTTCCCACATGGCCCGTCCGCCGGGTACGCCGCACAGATAGCCGTCGCCGGCAGCCTCCTGGCAGGTTTGCAGTTCGTTGAGCATGTAGTCGAGCCGGGTTTTGATTTCACTGTTCCCGGTAGCGGCATACATATAGGAGAGGGCCGAGAGGTAATGTCCGCCTATGTGGCCGTCGAGCCCGCTGTTTTCCCAGTTTCCGTAGTTGGGGGCTTTGGGTGTCAGTCCTGCCTCTTTGCGGTAAGGAGCCAGCAGTCGGTCGGAGTTGAGCCCAAGCAGGTAACAGATGACCATTTCCTGGGCGTGTTTGAAGGGACTTTCGGTCAGGCGCACCTGGTTGACGGGAAAAGATTCTATGCATGTATCGGTTTGGGCACTGCCTTGTGTCGTCGACAAAACCAGCATACCGATAAAAAGGAACATTGAGATTTTCATGTGGAATGTGTGTTTTTCAAGTCGAGTGTGGTGGTGTGGGTTATTCATATTTTGAGGCAAATGTAGCCATATAATTGTAGCTGTAAGCGGATTTTTTGCGTTTAAAAGGTGGACTTTCGAGAATCTTGACATTTTTCTCTTTCCTCTTGTTGAAAAGTCGGATGTAGTTCACCTGTAAGCAAAAAAAGGCAGCCCGCTACATGGCGGGCTGCCTGGTATGGAATCCGGAGGAATTACGTTATCAATACTCCTCCCACGATTTGATTTCGAGCGTGTCGAGGTCGGTATCGCAGAAGGCCGAGATAAATGCCGAAGCCAGTCGCGAGTTGGTGATGAGGGGTATGTTGAGGTCGATGGCGGCACGACGTATCTTGTAGCCGTTATCGAGTTCTCCTACGGACAGGTTCTTGGGAATGTTCACCACAAGGTCAATCTCTTTTTTGTGCAGGAGGTCAAGTGCTTGCGGGGCACCCTCTTCGCCGGGCCATGCCACGAGGGTCGAGGGAATACCGTTGCTGGCGAGCATCTTGTGGGTACCGCCGGTGGCATAGAGCTTATACCCTTTCTCATGCAGTTTCTCGGCGGCGGCAAGCATGTCGATTTTCTGCTTGGCCGTACCGGTCGAGAGCAGTATGCCCTTGTTCTTGTCGGGTATGCGCTGGCCTACCGAAATCATGGCTTTGAGTATGGCACAGTCGGTATCGTTGCCCAGACAGCCCACTTCGCCGGTCGAGACCATGTCGACGCCCAGTACGGGGTCGGCCTTTTGCAGTCGCGAGAAGGAGAATTGAGAGGCTTTGATACCTACATAGTCGATGTCGAAGAGCGTGTGGTGCGGTTTCTCTACCGGCAGACCGAGCATGATGCGGGTGGCCAGGTCGATAAAGTTGATTTTCAAAACCTTGCTGATGAAGGGGAAGCTGCGCGATGCCCGCAGGTTACACTCGATTACCTTGATGGCGTTCTCCTTGGCGAGGAACTGTATGTTGAAGGGACCCGAGATATTCAACTCTTTGGCGATGAGTTTCGAAATGCGTTTTACGCGGCGAATGGTCTCCATGTAGAGCTTTTGGGGCGGGAACTGTATGGTGGCGTCGCCCGAGTGTACACCGGCAAACTCGATGTGTTCCGAGATGGCGTAGGCGATGATTTCACCCTTGTCGGCTACGGCGTCCATCTCCACCTCTTTGGCGTGTTCGATAAACTGCGAAACGACTACGGGGTGTTTTTTCGACACGTTGGCGGCCAGTTCGAGGAAGCGCACCAGTTCGTCGTGGTTGGAGCATACGTTCATGGCTGCACCCGAGAGTACATACGAGGGGCGCACCAGTACGGGGAATCCCACCTCTTCGATAAACTCGTTGATGTCGTCCATCGAGGTGAGCTCGCGCCAGGCCGGCTGGTCGATGCCGAGGCGGTCGCACATGGCCGAGAACTTGTTGCGGTCTTCGGCGTTGTCGATGCTCTTGGCCGAGGTGCCGAGAATGTTCACTCCCTGGTCGGCCAGTTTCAGGGCGAGGTTGTTGGGTATCTGTCCGCCGGTCGAGACGATGACACCATGCGGGTTTTCGAGGTCGAGAATGTCGAGTACCCGTTCGAAGGTGAGTTCGTCGAAATAGAGTCGGTCGCACATGTCATAGTCGGTCGACACTGTTTCGGGGTTGTAGTTAATCATGACGCTGCGGTACCCCTCTTTGCGAATGGTGTTGAGGGCGTTTACGCCGCACCAGTCAAACTCTACCGAGCTGCCTATGCGGTATGCACCCGAGCCGAGTACCACAACCGAGCGGTGGTCGCCGAGATAGTGTACATCGTTTTCGGTGCCGCTGTATGTGAGGTAGAGGTAGTTGGTCTGAGCCGGATATTCGGCGGCGAGGGTGTCGATTTGTTTCACCACCGGAACGACACCTTGGCTCTTGCGGAAGAGGCGCACTCGCAGAATGTTGGCATCCATGTCGCCTCCTTTCAGTACGGCGCGGGCTATCTGGAAGTCGGAGAACCCTTCGCGTTTGGCTTGTTTCAGCAGGTCGAGAGGCAGAGCTTCGAGTTGGTTGTATTTTTCCAGTTCATCGGCCGTACGCACGATGTTGTGCAGCTTGTCGAGGAACCAGCGGTCGATGCGGGTGAGTTCGTGTATCTGGTCGACGGTGTATCCGGCACGCATGGCCTTGCTGATGACGAAGATGCGTTTGTCGGTAGGCTCGTGCAGGGCTTTGTCGATGTTGTCGATGACCAGTTCTTTGTTTTCGACGAAACCGTGCATTCCCTGGCCTATCATGCGCAGACCCTTCTGTATGGCCTCTTCAAAGGTGCGGCCTATGGCCATGACTTCGCCCACCGACTTCATGCTGCTGCCCAGTTCGCGCGATACGCCGTGGAATTTGCCCAGGTCCCAGCGCGGAATTTTGCACACGACATAGTCGAGAGCCGGCTCGAAGAAGGCCGACGTCGTCTGGGTAACCGAGTTTTTCAGGTCGAAGAGTCCGTAGCCGAGACCCAATTTGGCGGCAACAAACGCCAGCGGGTAGCCGGTGGCTTTTGAGGCGAGGGCCGAGGAGCGGCTCAGACGGGCGTTGACCTCGATGACGCGGTAGTCTTCCGATTCGGGGTCGAAGGCATATTGCACGTTGCACTCGCCCACGATGCCTATGTGGCGTATGATGCGAATGGCCAGTTCGCGCAGTTTGTGATATTCGCTGTTGGTGAGGGTCTGCGACGGGGCAATGACGATACTCTCGCCGGTGTGGATACCCAGCGGGTCGAAGTTCTCCATGTTGCACACCGTGATGCAGTTGTCGAAGCGGTCGCGCACCACTTCATATTCGATTTCTTTCCAGCCTTTGAGCGACTTTTCTACCAGCACTTGCGGGGAGAAGGAGAAGGCTTTCTCAACCAGCCGGTCGAGCTCCTCTTCGTTGTCGCAGAAGCCGCTACCCAGTCCGCCCAGCGCATAGGCGGCGCGTATGATGACGGGGTAGCCCAGCCGTGCGGCGGCCGCGCGGGCGTCGGCGATATTTTCCACCGCTTCGCTCTTGATGGTCTTGATGTTTATTTCGTCGAGTTTCTTGACGAAAAGTTCGCGGTCTTCGGTGTCCATGATGGCCTGTACCGGCGTGCCAAGTACCTGCACGTTGTAACGTTCGAGTATGCCGCTTTTATAAAGAGCCACTCCGCAGTTGAGGGCCGTCTGTCCGCCGAAAGAGAGCAGAATGCCCTGCGGGCGCTCCTTGGCGATGACCTTTTCTACGAAGAAGGGGGTTACGGGGAGGAAGTAGATGTGGTCGGCCACCCCTTCGGAGGTTTGTACCGTGGCGATGTTGGGGTTGATGAGTACGGTCTCGATGCCCTCTTCACGCAGCGCTTTGAGGGCTTGCGAACCCGAATAGTCGAACTCTCCGGCTTCACCTATTTTCAAGGCTCCTGAGCCTAATAACAGAACTTTCTTGATGGTTGTATCCATAGGGGCGTGGCTTTAAATCTTGTCAATAAATGTATCGAACAGAAATTCGGTGTCGGTGGGACCGCTGGCGGCTTCGGGGTGGAACTGAGCCGAGAAGAAGGGCAGACGTTTGTGGCGTATGCCTTCGTTGGTACCGTCGTTCATATTCAGGAAAAGCGGTTCCCAGTCGTCGCTCAACGTGTCGTTGTCGACGGCGTATCCGTGGTTCTGCGAGGTGATGAAGCATTTGTTGGTGCCTACCAGGCGCACGGGTTGGTTGTGACTGCGGTGTCCATATTTGAGCTTGAAGGTTTTGGCTCCACCGGCTTTGGCCAGGAGTTGGTTGCCCATGCAGATGCCGAAGATGGGTTTCTCTTTCTTCATCGCTTCACGGATATGCCCTACGGTGATGTCGCACATATCGGGGTCGCCGGGACCGTTTGAGATGAAGAGCCCGTCGTATTCGATGGTGTTGAAGTCGTAGTCCCAAGGCACCCGTATTACGGTAACGTCGCGTTTGAGCAGGCAGCGAATGATGTTGTGTTTCACGCCGCAGTCGACGAGTACGACCCTTTTCTTTCCATTGCCATAAGTGATGACTTCGCGGCAGCTCACGCGAGCTACCTGGTTGATGAGGTTGGGGTCGACAAAGTCGATTTCGTTTTCGTCCTCAAAAACGATTTTGCCTTTCATGCTTCCTTTTTCGCGAAGCAATTTGGTAAGTGCACGTGTGTCGATGCCGGTGATTCCTGCAATTTTTTCTTTTTTCAGCCAATCGCCCAGACTCTCTACGGCATTCCAGTGGCTGTAATTTTCGGAGTAGTCCGATACAATGATGGCTTCGGCATGAATTTTTTCTGACTCGAGAAATGTTGATAAACCGTTTGCCTCAAACGTCTGTGGGGGTACGCCGTAATTGCCGACCAGTGGATAAGTGAGTACCATCATCTGACCCGAGTAGGAGGGGTCGGTGAGGCTTTCGGGGTATCCGGTCATGGCGGTGTTGAATACCACCTCTCCGGCCACAGGCTTTTCATAGCCGAAGGAGTACCCGCTGAAACGGCTTCCGTCGTCGAGAATCAATTGTACTTCTTTTCTTGCTTGCATTTTCGTGCGCTTAGTTTTTGTGGGGTAATATCTCTTTTTCTATATAATTGATGTAAGCTTCGTTTACCAGTTTGGTGCCGCCGGGTGTAGGATAGTCGCCCGAGAAGTACCAGTCTCCTGCATAGCCGGGGCATGCTGCATGGAGGCCTTCAAGTGTTTGATAAACGATTTGCACCTCGGCCTGCGTGCCGGCAGGGGTGAGCAACTCGGCCGTCTTGGCCGAGATCTCTTCATCGGTGAACGGTGCATAAATTTCCTTGACGAAATTTTTCATCTCCTCTTTCGGGAGCGTTCGTTGTTGGAGGGAGCGATGGTAAACATCAAGAATACGGTCGTCCATGTTTCTCTCTTTCAGCAGGGCGATAGCCGCTTTGAAGGCGATGAACTCGTCCATACGTGCCATGTCGATGCCGTAATAGTCGGGGTATCGTACTTGCGGTGACGAGGAGACAATAACGATTTTCTTCGGGTGCAGACGGTCGAGTATGCCTATGATACTTTGTTTCAGTGTTGTTCCACGCACGATACTGTCGTCGATGACTACCAGATTGTCGACATAGGGGGTGAGACTGCCGTAGGTAATGTCGTAGACGTGTGCGGCAAGGTCGTTGCGCGTATTGCCCTCGGCAATGAAAGTACGCAGCTTGATGTCTTTGATGACAACCTTCTCCGAGCGCACCCGCATGGAGAGAATGCGTTCCAAATCTTCACGGGTTACATGGGCGGGGTGCGATAGTATATAGTCGATTTTCAGTCGATTAAGATACTCTTCGAAGCCTTCCATCATACCGAAAAATGCTACTTCGGCCGTGTTGGGAATGAAAGAAAAGACCGTGTGCTCAATGTCGTTGTTGACAGCTTTGAGCAACGGTCCTACCAGATTTTTTCCCAATTGTTTGCGTTCCTGATAGATATCTTTGTCCGATCCCCGGGAAAAGTAGATGCGTTCAAACGAACAGGCTTTTTTCTCGCGCGGGGCATTGACGGTTTCGGTGCGATATTTCCCGTGTTTGTTGACAAGCAAGGCTTGACCCGGCTGCAATTCCTGAACGGCTTCGACCGGCAGGTTGAAGGCTGTCTGTATAACGGGACGTTCCGAAGCAACGACAACAATTTCATCGTCGGCGTACCAGAAAGCCGGTCGCAATCCCCGCGGGTCGCGTATCGAGAACATCTCGCCGCTGCCACTGACACCGCAGATGACGTATCCGCCGTCCCACATGGGACTGGTGCGACGCAAGACGTTGGCCATGTCGATGTGGTCTTCTATGGCACGAGTAAGTTCGACGCCTTTCAGCCCCGTAGCTTTCAATTTGTCATACATCTTGTCGGCTTCGCGGTCAAGGCGATGTCCCACCTGTTCGAGCATGATGTATGTGTCGGCATATTGGCGGGGGTGTTGACCCTGTCCGGTGATTGCTGCAAATATTTCGTCAACATTGGTCAAGTTGAAGTTTCCGCAGAGGCTCAGGTTCTTGACTCTCCAATTGTCGCGACGCAAAACGGGGTGTACATACGACAGTCCCGATTTACCGGTGGTACTGTATCGCAGGTGTCCCATGTATAGTTCGCCGGCAAAGGGTATATAACGTTGTGCATAGTCGGCATCATTGAGCTTACTTTTTTCCGAAGTCGAAGCAGCAATGTTACGGTGTACTGCTTCAAAAATTTCGGTAATGGCGCTTGTGCCCAAGGCCCGTTCGCGGAACATATACTCTTCGCCCGGTTGCGATTGCATTTTTACGCAGGTGAGTCCTGCCCCTTCTTGTCCGCGATTATGTTGTTTTTCCATGAGGAGGTAGAGCTTGTTAAGGCCATACATCCACGTGCCGTATTTTTCTTTATAGAACGATAGCGGTTTCAGCAATCTTATCATTGCAACACCACATTCGTGTTTGAGAGTTTCCATATATTATAATAACCTATAAATATCTATCCTTTTTCTATTCGACAGTTACCGATTTTGCAAGATTACGAGGCTGGTCAACGTCTTTGCCTTTGCAAATGGCGATGTGGTAAGCCAGCAATTGCAAGGGTATGGTGGTAATGAGCGGTTCAAGGCAAGCCAGTGTATAAGGCAATTCAATGCAGAAGTCGGCTATGTTTTTTATTTCGGTATCACCTTCATTGACAAAGGCAATGACTTTTCCGTGTCGGGCCTTTATCTCCTGTATGTTGCTGATGATTTTTTTGTATTGCTGGTTGTGGGTGGCTATTACCACGACCGGCATTTCGGCATCGATGAGGGCTATGGGGCCGTGTTTCATCTCGGCGGCCGGATAGCCTTCGGCATGGATATAGGAGATTTCTTTCAATTTCAGAGCGCCTTCGAGTGCCACAGGGTAGTTGTAGCCGCGGCCCAGGTAGATGAAGTTGTGGGCATAGGTGAAAATCTTGGACAACTGGGCAATGCTGTCGTTGAGTTTCAGCACCTGCTTCATTTTATTGGGAATCTGGTTGAGCTCACATACGATTTTTTGCAACTCTTCGGGCGAAATGCAGTCTTTGGCATGGGCCAAGGCAAGTGCCAGCATGGTGAGCACGGTTACCTGTCCGGTGAAGGCTTTTGTCGATGCCACGCCTATTTCGGGACCGACGTGTATGAACGAGCCCGTGTCGGTGGCGCGGGCTATTGATGAGCCTATGGCGTTGCAGATGCCGTAGACGAATGCACCTCTTTTTTTTGCTTCTTCTATGGCGGCCAAGGTATCGGCTGTTTCTCCCGATTGGGAGATGGCGATGACCACGTCGTTTTCGTCGATGACCGGATTGCGGTAACGGAACTCCGAGGCGTACTCTACTTCGACGGGGAAGCGGCAGAATTGCTCGATGAGGTATTTACCTATCAGTGCGGCGTGCCATGAGGTACCGCAGGCCACGATGACAAAACGTCGTGCGCTGAGCAACCGTTTTTTATTGTCGATGATGGCCGAAAGGGCAATATCGGTGCCTTCGACGTTGATGCGGCCACGCATGCAGTCTTTGATGCAGTCGGGTTGCTCAAAAATCTCTTTCAGCATGAAGTGGGGGTACCCGCCTTTTTCGAGTTGTCCGATATTAAGTTTTATGGTATTTATCTTGGGATTGACCTTGGCGTTGTTCTGAGTAACGACCTGCAGTTTCTCTCCTTTTTTCAGGACGGCGATTTCTCCGTCTTCGAGATAGACCACACGGTTGGTATATTCGACGATGGGGGAGGCGTCGGAGGCCAGGAAAAATTCGTCTTTGCCGATGCCGATGGCCAACGGGCTGCTTTGCCGGGCGGCAATGATGGTGTCGGGATTACGACGGTCGAGAATGGCGATGGCATAGGCTCCGATGACTTCGTGCAGAGCCAGTTGCACGGCTGTGAGTAGGTCGAGGTTGTGTGATATTTGTATGTATTCGATAAGTTGTACGAGTACTTCGGTATCGGTACTGCTTTTGAAGGTATAACCCTCGCGTTGCAACTTCTCTTTTATGGTGGCATAATTTTCTATGATTCCGTTGTGTATCAAAGCCAAATTGCCCGATGCCGAATAATGAGGGTGTGCATTGATTTGATTGGGTTCTCCATGAGTGGCCCAGCGGGTATGGGCAATGCCTATACGCCCTGTCGTGTCTTTGTTTTCAACCAAGTGAACCAAATCGGCCACTTTCCCTTTTGTTTTATATACGTTCAGTTCATCTGCATCATTTATAAGAGCGATTCCGGCACTGTCATATCCCCTGTATTCCAGTCTTTTCAAGGACTTTATGAGTATGGGGTATGCTTCCCGATCTCCTATATAACCAACAATTCCGCACATACTGTCGAGGTCTGTTTTAAATTTGGACAAAGGTAGCAATATTATGTCGAAAAATCATATCCTTTGTTGAAAATAATATCGTTTTCTTGTCTATATCTCGTGCTCGAAACCGAACCCGAAAAATTTTTTAGTTTGTGGCCTTTGGAACTTTTATATCCGTTTATAACCATAAGGCTGTTCTGCCGGATTGTGATATCGGTTTATCGATGCTAGGGATTGAGGTGCGTCGGTGTGGTAGAGTTTTTGTCCAGGAAAGCCGTTGTGAAAACGGTTTTTCGCCTGATTTTGAGAATCGATGCGTGTCACACTTGTTTCCCCGATTTTTCCACACGTGTAAATTCTCCGGGCGTGCGTCCAGTAATCTGTTTGAATACGCGGTTGAAGCTGCTGGGTGTATTGAATCCTGTGATATAAGCTATTTTACGTATGGGTATGTTCCCTTCCGCTATTAATTCGATAGCTTTTGTTATACGGTGTGTGTTGACGCAATGGGTAAACCGTATGCCCGACTGTTTGAAGAGTCGACTTAAATTCCTTTCGGAGTAACCAAAGCGACGGGCCAGGTCGGCTATTCGCAACTCTTCATGACTATGTTCGGCTATATAGTCGAGTATGGGACGTATCCGATTGTTGTCGGCAATGAGACCGAAGGTCAAAGGTATATTGGAGATACGGCACATATGCGGAATTATCTGTATGAAGGCATACAGGAATAGGTATATGTGCGGGTTTTTTGTTTGTTCAATATAAGCAGGGCATGATGTGTGTATGAATTTTAGCAGACTGCCTACCTGTTCATTTGATTGATAGACGGTATTGGGAGGAATGGAGTCGAAGAGTCCGAATATGACCGTGGCCGATATCCTTTGATTGTTACTGGATATGGTGTGCGTTATTCCACGGCGAATGCATACGATGTGATGTTCGGGAACAAAAAGTATTTTTTCACCGAGGTCGATTCTCAGGGTTCCCGATGTGGTGAATACAATCTGGTCTTTGGTATGAGTATGTGCGGGCAGCAGCATCTCTTCCCGGCAAGCTTCTTTCACATATATGGTATCGGGCATTGAGTCCGGCATTTCAAATTGAAATTCTTGTTCCTGTTCGGTTGGCATATATTGGCGTGATTTGTGAAAATAATTACGTATTTTGCAATTTCGGTCTAAAAATAGAGATTTAACTTTGCACCGCAAAAAAAATTAGGTTTTAATGGGAAAAAAAGAGTTGTTCCGCCGCTATCTGATTTTTACGGTGGCGTTGTTTTTTAGTGCATTTGGAGTCAGTCTGGTTACAAAATCTTATTTAGGCACATCGCCCATATCGAGTATACCCTACGTCATGAGTCTGAATACTATATTTGACAATGGGTACTTACATTTTCATTCTGAATATGATTCTGATTGCAGCCCAGATGTTGATGCTCGGGCGTCGCAGCATAGTAGATAAGAAGATAGACTTGCTCATGCAAATTCCGGTCTCTGTACTGTTTGGTGTGTTTATCGACGTGACGATGACAATGTTGGGCAGTTACAATCCATCGGTATATGTGTTGAAAATTGTTTCTCTGATTGCTGGTTGTGCTGTGTTGGCATTAGGAATCAGTCTCGAAGTAGTGGCCGATGTTACCATGGTCAGTGGTGAGTACACGGTACAGATAGCCTCCAAACGGTTTAAGGCACAATTCGGGACGATGAAGATTGCCTTCGACGTCACGCTGGTGGTGATTGCCGTAGCTCTCTCGTTCATTCTTTCGGGGCATGTCGAGGGATTGCGCGAGGGTACCGTTATTGTTGCCCTGCTCACCGGCCCGTTTGTGAGACTGATAAGTCCATGGCTGGATTTTCTCCGACGGTGGGAAGTCTCCGGCAGCACTTCTGTTGCAGAGGAGATACATGCCGGGCTATCACACACTGTGATTACCATCTCGCGCGAGTATGGCAGTGGCGGGCACATGATAGGCGAGCGCTTGGCCAAGGCTCTCGGGTATAAGTTCTATGACAGCGAGTTGATTACGTTGGTTGCCAAAGAGGCCGGTTTTACCGAAAATTTTGTGCGTAAGAATGAACAAAGTCTTCCCGGTAACATGCTGTTGCAGATGATTCTCCAGGATTATGGTGCTCCGCTTGAAAAAAGTCTTTCTCCGGCCGATGCTCTTTTTGTGGCGCAAAGCCGTGTTATTCGTCGTATTGCTGCCGAGGGACCTTGTGTCATTGTGGGTAGGTGTGCCGACTATATTCTCAAAGATTATCCCGATGTGCTGAAAATCTTTTTGCACGCTGATATGTCGAGCAAGGCCAAACGGGTGACCGAACAGTATGGCATAACTCCTGAAAAGGCCTTGCCCGAGATTGAGCGTATCAACAAATCAAGGGAGGAACACTATCATCACTACACCGGCAATCACTGGGGCGACATACGGAATTACAATCTTACGTTCGATACCGGTCGTTTCGGCATAGACCGCGTGTGTGCCATTATCCAATCGTTGGTAGGTTGACCCTCGTAGCAAAAGGCGTTTAAAAATAGGTGTGAAGCCCTTTCCGATAAAAATTTTTACGTACCTTTGCCGTTGCAACAGAGTCTCCCTTTCTCGTCATCGGGAGCAATTTTTTTATAAAAAAGCAACAGAAAAATGTCAACACTTCGATTCAGAGTTGTAGAGACAGCTTTCAAGAAAAAGCCTGTCGAGGTTCCGACTCCCGCGGAACACCCTTCGGAATATTTTGGTAAGTACGTGTTCAATCAGGCCAAGATGCAGCAGTATCTGGCTCCTGATGTATATGAACAGCTGATGAATGTGATTTGCAATGGGGCTCCGCTCGACCGTTCGATTGCTGATCGCATTGCCGAGGGCATGAAGACTTGGGCTGTAGAGATGGGAGCTACCCATTACACCCACTGGTTTGCTCCCCTTACAGAAGGAACGGCCGAAAAGCACGACTCGTTTATTGAGCACGACGGTCGTGGCGGTGTCATTCAAGAGTTCTCGGGCAAACTGTTGGCCCAGCAGGAGTCCGATGCGTCGAGTTTCCCCAACGGCGGCATTCGCAATACGTTTGAGGCTCGTGGCTATTCGGCCTGGGATCCCTCTTCTCCCGCCTTTATCGTCGACGACACGCTCTGCATTCCCACCATTTTCATTGCCTATACCGGTGAGTCGCTCGACTATAAGGCTCCGTTACTTAAAGCCTTGCGGGCTGTCGACAAGGCTGCTGTTGATGTGTGTCACTATTTCAATCCAGAGGTCAAGAAAGTTTACGCCTATCTGGGTTGGGAGCAGGAATATTTCCTCGTCGATGAGGGTCTGTATGCCGCTCGACCCGATTTGCTCCTGACCGGTCGCACCCTCATGGGGCACGAAAGTTCCAAAAACCAGCAGCTCGAAGACCACTATTTTGGAGCCATACCCAGCCGCGTAGCTGCCTTCATGAAGGAGCTCGAAATCGAAGCCCTGAAATTTGGAATACCCGTCAAGACACGCCATAACGAAGTGGCCCCCAATCAGTTTGAGTTGGCCCCCATCTATGAAGAGTGCAACCTGGCCAACGACCATAACCTCCTCATCATGGCCCTCATGCGCAAACTGGCCCGCAACCACGGTTTCCGCGTGCTGCTGCACGAAAAACCCTTCAAGGGAGTGAACGGCTCGGGCAAGCACAACAACTGGTCGCTTGGTACCGATACCGGCGTGTTGCTCATGGCTCCCGGCAAAACACCGCTCGACAACCTGCGCTTCATCACCTTTGTCGTGAACACGCTGATGGCCGTCTACAAGCACAACGGCCTGTTGAAAGCCTCCATTTCGAGTGCCACCAATGCCCATCGTCTGGGTGCCAACGAAGCACCTCCTGCTATCATATCGAGTTTCCTCGGCTCGCAGCTCTCACAGGTACTCGACCATATTGAGGAGAGCGACGACAATGATTTTTCTTTACTCAGCGGCAAACATGGCATGCGTCTCAACATCCCGCAGATACCCGAGCTGCTTATCGACAATACCGACCGCAACCGTACCTCGCCCTTTGCCTTTACCGGCAACCGCTTTGAGTTCAGGGCTGTCGGATCCGAGGCCAACTGCGCCTCGGCCATGATTGCGCTCAATGCCGCTGTGGCCCATCAGTTGACCCAGTTCAAGCGCGATGTCGACGCTTTGATTGCAGAGGGCACCGACCAGCAGGTGGCCATCTTGCATGTGCTGCGCCGATATATCAAGGAGTGCAAGGCCATACATTTCGATGGTAACGGTTATAGCGAAGAGTGGAAAGCCGAAGCTGCCCGCCGTGGTCTCGACTGCGAGACAAGTGTGCCCCTTATCTTCGACAACTACCTCAAAGAGAGCTCGGTGAAGATGTTCGAGGAGACTGGTGTCATGACCCGAAAGGAACTCGAGGCCCGCAACGAAGTCAAGTGGGAAACCTATACCAAGAAGATTCAGATTGAGGCCCGTGTTCTGGGCGATCTGGTCATGAACCATATCATACCCGTAGCTACATCATACCAGTCGACTCTCATCGACAACGTCTACAAGATGCGCGACCTCTTCCCCGCCGAAAAGGCTGCCCGCCTCTCGGCCAAGAACCTCGAAATCATCGAGGATATTGCCGAGCGTGAAATCGCTATCAAGGCCAAGGTCGACGAACTGGTTGAGGCCCGCAAGGTGGCCAACCGCATCGTCGGTGAACGCGAAAAGGCTATTGCCTATCACGATGTGATTGCTCCCAAACTCGATGAGATACGTTACCACATCGACAAGCTCGAACTGGCTGTCGATGACCGGTTGTGGACACTGCCCAAGTATCGCGAACTTCTTTTTATTCGCTGATAACTCTGTTCCATAATTGATAGACAGGCCTGCCTCTATTCAGAGGCAGGCCTGCTTGTTTTAGGCCGAAGTGTGACGAGCGGTGCGTCGCAGTCGTGCACCCCAAATACCGGCGTAAGGAGCCTCCAAGAGGCGTGCGCCGGGCATCTCACAGAATTTTAAGGGTATTGTCATTCCCCGCTTGACAGGGAATCCATGAAGGGCTTTTTTGTTCATTCTTCTCTTCAGTGAGAAGAACGAACCAAGAAGAACCGCCGCCCGGTATCGGGCTTTTTCGCTCGGACGCCGACGCCTCGCTCGGGGCTCCGGAACTCGCTGCGCTCACACAGTCCTCGCCCTCTTTCCGCTCTCGGCTGCCGCCCTCCCGGCCCGATAAGGGCGGTTTCTCTTTTTTCCCTATTTGTGTGTCTTTGCTTGTTTCCCTTTTGTTCCCTTCTTACTTCACTGGATTCCCGCTTGACGGGGAATCCACGGCGATGGTTGTGTTTTGTTGTGATAGGAGGGGACACTCGGCGGGCCACCAGTCAGAGGGCAAAATCTATTCGACGCCTAAACGTTTCAAAGCCTTTTTAGCCTTGGCATTTCCTCTCTCGGCGGCCATACGATACCAACTGATGGCCTGGGCTTTATCTTTTGTTACGCCTTCGCCTTTTTCATAGCATATTCCGAGATTGTATTGCGCCGAGACAGTTCCTTGTTCGGCAGCTTTTTGGTACCAGTAGACGGCCTGTGTATAATCTTGTGTTACACCGTATCCGTTCATATAACATACGCCGAGGTTAAATTGTGCTCTGTCGTATCCTTGTTTAGCAGCTTTTTGGTACCAGTAGACGGCCTGTGTATAATCTTGTATTACTCCATGTCCTCTCTCGTAGGATACGCCGAGGTTAAATTGTGCTCTGTCGTCTCCTTGTTCAGCAGCTTTTTGGTACCAGTAGACGGCCTGTGTATAGTCTTGTGTTACACCTTGACCTTTTTCATAGCATACGCCGAGGTTAAATTGTGCTCTGTCGTCTCCTTGTTCAGCAGCTTTTTGGTACCAGTAGACGGCCTGTGTATAATCTTGTGTTACACCAGGGCCTTTTTCATAGCATACGCCGAGGTTATATTGAGCGTTGTCGTATTCTTGTTCGGCTGCTTTACGATACCAATTGACGGCTTGTGTATAATCCTGTGTTACACTAAGGCCTTTTTCATAATATATCCCGAGATTATATTGGGATTCAGCATCTCCTTGTTCAGCGGCTTTGCGAGTCCACCGGAATGCATAGTTATAATTTTGCTCTGTACCTTGTCCGAGATAATAATATGTTCCAAGTCGTTTTTGGGCATTGAGATGTCCTTGTTCGGCTGCTTTTTTGATCCATTTGAAAGCCTCTTCATCATTTTGAGAAACGAACTCGCCCGATTGATAGCATAGGCCGAGAATATACTGGGCTTCGCCCAATCTCTGATTGGCTGCTTTGAGAATCCAGTAGATTGCTTCTGAATCATTCTGAGATACCCCTATACCCGAAAGATAACAGTTCCCAAGTAAATATTGTGATGCTGGGTGTTCTTGTTCGGCGGCTTTGCGGAACCAATAGACGGCTAATACATCATTTTGAGTGATCCCTTGTCCGTTTGCATAACACACGCCGAGAATGTATTGGGCATCGGCATATCCTTGTTCGGCCGCTTTGCGATACCAATCAACAGCTTGTGCATCATCTTTGGTAACTCCTTGTCCGTTTGCATAACACACGCCGAGGGAGAATTGAGCATCGGCATATCCTTGTTCAGCCGCTTTGCGATACCAATCAACAGCTTGTACATCATCTTTGGAAACTCCTTGTCCGTTTGCATAACACACGCCGAGAATGTATTGGGCATCGGCATTCCCTTGTTCAGCCGCTTTGCGATACCAATCAACAGCTTGTACATCATCTTTGGAAACTCCTTGTCCGGTTGTATAACATATGCCGAGAATGTATTGAGCATCGACATTCTCTTGTTCGGTGGCTTTGCGGAACCAGTAGACGGCTTGCGTGTAATCTTGTATTACACCATCTCCATAAAAATAGCATGTTCCGAGGTAGTATTGAGCTTTGGCATATCCTTGTTCGGCGGCTTTGCGGTTGCAATCGATGGCCTGCGTAAGATCTTGGGCGACACCTTCTCCGTTGCCATAGCATATACCGAGATTGAGTTGTGCAGCAGCATGACTTTGCTCTGCAGCTTTGCGATACCAGTAGACGGCTTGTTCATAATCTTGCGTAACGCCAGCCCCTGTTGCGTAACATACACCGAGATTGTATTGCGCATCAGCATCACCTCTCTTGGCGGCCCGGAGGTACTTGTTGGCTTGTCGTATTTTTTTTGACTCTGTTTTGTCTCTCTTTTTATCTTCTTTCAACAGGGCTGCGGTTTCGGAGCAGATCAATTCCGTAACGGATGCCTGCCTCTCTCGGAACTCGGTGACCGTTGCTGTCGGGGCCGCATCTTCACGTAAGAGTGCATAAGTACTCTCTTTCAGCAGAGTGCTTTGCCCCGGAGCCTCTTTGGCTTTGAGAAGGGAGAGCGGTTGGGCAAGAATGATTAAAACAAGGAAACGTTTGAATCGGAGAGCGGCTTGTATCTTGGAAAATGCGCTGTTTCTGAGTGCTGTGGCTTGGTGTCTCATGGTATGAAGAATGAACTATCCCCAAATTTATAAAATTTTGTGCGAACGACAAATGATATCAACAGAAATATCTTTTTGTATCGACCGTTTTACTTTTACTTTTAAACCTCCTTTTCTAAACAAACAAATGATATTTCGATAGAGTTAGAGGTGAAAAGACTTATTTTCCCCTTGTTTGCCTCTGCACTCGCCTTTCACTATCTTTTTAGAAGATAGGATTCGGCTCGGCATGGTCAAAGGGCGAAAACTTTGTTTTCTCCTTGCCTCTGCGCTCGCCTTTCACTATCTTTGTCCCTTGAAAAAATGAAAGAATATGAAATTTGAGGATTTAAATCTCGAACCCGATGTGCTGGAAGGTCTTGAAGCAATGAATTTCAAGGAGGCTACTCCCGTGCAGGAGGCTACTATTCCCGTCGTTCTCGAAGGGAAAGACCTGATTGCTTGTGCCCAGACCGGTACTGGAAAGACGGCTGCCTATATATTACCCCTGCTCAACCTGCTTACCCGCCGCCCCTCGTCGCGCGATTGCGTACGGGCCATCGTCATTGCCCCTACACGGGAGTTGGCGCAGCAGATCGATATGCAATTTGAGGGTTTTTCCTATTTTCTGCCCATTTCGACATTTGTCGTGGCCGGCGGAGGCGACGGTGCCCAGTGGGACCAGCAGAAGCGTGGCCTTCAAATGGGAGCCGATGTGATGATTGCCACACCCGGCCGTCTCATATCGCATCTGCTCAACACCAAGGCCGATCTCTCCGGTGTGGAATATCTGGTACTCGATGAGGCCGACCGCATGCTCGATATGGGTTTCTACGACGACATCATGCAGATATGTTCGTTCTTGCCCAAAGAGGGGCGTCAGACGCTTCTCTTCTCGGCCACCATGCCGCCCAAGATACGCCAGCTGGCCCGGCAGATTCTGCACGAACCGGCCGAGGTGAACATCGCCATTTCCAAGCCCAATGAGTCGATACGTCAGTCGGCCTACATCTGCTACGAACCGCAGAAGATGGGCATCATCAACGATATTTTTGCCAAAGGGGTGAAGGGCAAGACCATTATCTTCTCTTCGTCGAAACTCAAAGTGAAACAGCTCACCACGGCACTTTGCCGCCGGCATTACAATGCCCGGGCCATGCACTCCGACCTCGACCAGCCTCAGCGCGAGGAGGTGATGCTCGATTATAAGAACGGCAAGGTTGATATTCTGGTGGCTACCGATATTGTGTCGCGGGGTATCGACATTACCGACATTGTACTGGTTATCAACTATGATGTGCCGCACGACCCCGAAGACTATATTCACCGCATCGGCCGTACTGCCCGTGCCAATGCCGAGGGCGAGGCCATCACTTTTGTTTCGGTCGACGATCAGGACCGTTTTTACCGTATAGAGAAATTCCTCGAACGCGAAATTCCCAAGGCACCGCTGCCCGAGGGGCTGGGCGAAGCACCCGAGTACGACATACTCTCGCTCGACCGTCGCTCTTCGCGCAAAGATGGGCGCAGCCGTTCCCGCTCCCGTAAGGGGGGAGGTTCGGCATCGGGACAGGCTGTCCGGCAAGGTCGGCCGGAAAGAGGAGAGAAACGTCGTCAACGCCCCGATGCAGAGTCTGCTGCCCGGCCCGTTCAGTCGTCCGATGCCTCTACCATGCCCGCGCCTTCGGCGGGTAGCGATGCAGCTCCCAAGAAGTCGCGCCGTCGTAACCATCGCCGCCGTCGTCCCAGTTCGGGCGATGCTCCGGCACCCGAGAAAGGCGAATAAGATACAGACTGCTCTCATGCCACCCGATGCCGGCTGTAATGCTGTCCGGCTTGCCGGCGAAGAGATAACGAAAGAGACGAGCCCCGGTCGTTTTACGAAACGACCGGGGCTCGTCTTGGATACCGGGGGTGATGGAACAGAGCTATTCGAGCGTAACCGACACGTTGCCTCTGCCCACGGCGGCGGCCAGCCCCGACGGGTTGTCGATGCGGCCTATGCGTGTATAGCTGTATGAGCTTGAAAAGGTCTCATAGAATACCACCAGACAGTCGCTGCCCCACAGCATGATGTCGCCGGTATTGATTGTGCCGGGGCGGTAGGAGTTGGTGGGCAGGCTTTGTGGCAGGTAGTAAAACTTCTCATTGCCGGCGTGTTCTTCCATTACAACCGTCATCGGAAGCAGCGCTTTGAGTGCGGTGGCGGTAGGATTGTTTTCGAGCGTGGCGGTAAAAGTGGCATTGCCTATTTTTACGTGTATCATATTGGTTTCGGTTGGGTTGTCATTTTCATTGTTGTCATTCTCTTCGGGGTTTTCGGCATCGGTGTCTCCCGTCGAACCTTCGTTGCCGTTGTCCTCATCAGGAGCAGGAGTTGGCGTTGTCTGTGTCGGGGTATCCGAGGGCATGGGGGGCTCGTCGGTCGAGCAGGCGATGGTGCCTGCCGACAGACATACGACGAGCAACAGAATGGAGAGTCGGTTTTTCATGGCAATTATAGTTTTATGTTACGGATAAATCGGGCCGGGTTTCCGGCAACAATCACATTATCGGGTACATCTCGCGTTACGACCGAGCCGGCTCCAACGATGGCATTCTCGCCTACCGTAACGCCCGGCAGTATGACAGCGCCGGCACCTATCCACGCATTGCATTTTATGACCACAGGGCGTGTGTAGACATTGTGCCGCAAATGTGGCTCTTCGGGGTGGTTTTCGGTGATGACACATACCTTGGGCCCGATAAACACATCGTCTTCCAGCGTAATGCCTCCGCGGTCGAGAAACGTGCATCCCGAGTTGATGAATACATTTTTCCCGAAAGTCGTAAACTGTCCGAATACAGTGTAAAACGGCAGGAACATTCTCACGCTTGGGTCGACGGGTTTCCCGGTGAGTTGCGAGAGTATGTCGCGTATCTCGGCATCGGTATGGTACGACCCGTTCAGTGTCTCTACGAGTTGCATACCTTTTTCAAAAGCCTTCTGCAAGATGGGATAGTCGGGGTCGCTTTCGAGTATGAGTTCGCCCGCCCTCATTCGTTCAAAAACATCCATGTATGATTTTCTTTTAAGTTCCGGTACAAAATTAGGTGATACCGAGTGCCCGGCTTGTATATGGATTGTGGTATGAACAACCCCGATTGCTGATTCTGCCCGGTTTCTGTTTCAGCGTGTTATGAATATTCCTATCTTTGTTCAACTCAAAAAAAACGGAGATATGGACAATCCCATCATACAGCTCGACAGCATCGATGCTTACAACAAGCTCTATGGATTGCCTACCTGGCACCCGTTGGTTACGGTGGTAGACCTGACAAAGTCTACACAGGTGGTGAATCATGTGAAGATGAACTACGGTGTCTATGCCCTCTTTCTGAAATACGGAACAGGTTGTACGTTGAAGTACGGACGTCGCTATTACGACTATCAGGAGGGAACGATTGTGAGTTTTGCTCCCGGTCAGCTGATTGGTGTCGACAGTGAAGAAGACGAAGTGCGACCGCAGGTCTACGGGCTTATATTCCACCCCGACCTTATTTATGGTACCGACCTGGGCCGGAAAATCAATCGGTACACGTTCTTCTCTTATGCGCAGAACGAAGCGTTGCATCTGTCGGAGTCGGAGCATGCCATTGTCATGGATTGTCTGCACAAGATACAGGCCGAGTTGGAATATCCGGTCGACAGTCACAGCAAGGAGTTACTCTCGGTCAATATCGAATTGTTGCTCGATTATTGTCTGCGGTTTTACGACAGGCAGTTCATCACACGCGAAAAAGTGAACAGCGATATTCTCGAAAAATTCGAGCACTATCTCGACGACTATTTCCGTCAGGGCGAGCCGGCCAAAAACGGATTGCCCACGGTGAAATATTTTGCCGACAAGGTTTTTCTCTCGCCCGGCTATTTCGGCGACCTGGTGAAAAAAGAGACCGGTCGCACGGCGCAGGAGTATATACAGGATAAAATCATCGATCTCTCCAAGAAGATGTTGCTCGGCGGCAGGCAGAGCATCAGTGAGATTGCCTATGCGCTGGGCTTTCTCTATCCCCAGCATTTCAGCCGGCTGTTCAAAAAACGCATAGGTTGTACGCCCAATCGTTTCCGCGAGGAGAATTGAGGCGTTCTCCGAGGTGCGTTCTTCCGGTCGGGCATTGTGCTCGCCCGGCTTACATCTTACCGATTCCGGAGCGGTATCGGGCGGTTCGTTAAATTTTATTGCGGCAGGAGAGAGGTCGGCCCGAATTGCGTAATTTTGTGTCCTCGAAGAAAAAACCGGCCCTTCCCGGGAATACACACTCTATGCACCAGCAAAGAAAAGATTTGTTGCAGTTTGTGCGCAGCGGTCGTCCCATGACGGTACGCCAGCAGATTTATTTGGCGGCTCAGTTGAGTCTGCCCTCGATTTTTGCGCAGATTTCGTCGGTCGTCATGCAGTATATCGATGCCTCGATGGTGGGTAGCCTGGGAGCGAATGCCGCAGCCTCCATCGGACTTGTGTCGACGACGACGTGGCTCTTTATGGGGTTGTGCAGTTCGGTGGCGGCCGGATTTGCCGTGCAGGTGGCCCATCTGCTCGGGGCCAAAGACGACTGTGGCGCCCGTGCCGTTTTGCGTCAGGCCCTTGTTCTGTCGTCGGTTTTCGCGCTCCTGTTGGCGACGGTAGGGGGCAGCATCAGCCATGCCCTGCCCCGTTGGCTTGGGGGCGATGAGGCCATTCTCTCCGATGCCTCCACCTATTTTCTCATATATGCACTCTCGTTGCCGTTTCTCCAACTCAATATGCTGGCCGGCAGTATGTTGCGGTGCAGTGGCAATGTGTCGGTGCCGAGCATCCTGAATGTGCTGATGTGTCTCCTCGATGTCGTGTTCAATCTCTTCTTGATATTTCCGACCTGGGAATATGAGATAGGCCGATACGATATTCTCCTGCCCGGAGCCGGGCTGGGGGTGAAAGGTGCGGCGCTGGGCACGGCGCTTGCCATGGCCGTTACCGCGCTGCTCATGTTGTATTTTCTCTGTTTCCGCTCGCCCGAACTGCGTTTGTGGCGGCGAAGGGAGAAACTGGTATTCGACCGCACTTGCCTGCGCCGGGCCCTGCGCATCGGCGCCCCTATGGGTGGTGAGCGGTTTGTGATGTGTGGTGCGCAAATCATGTCGACCGTCATTGTCGCTCCGTTGGGAATCTATGCCATCGCCGCCAACTCTTTCGCCATTACGGCCGAGAGCCTTTGCTATATGCCCGGATACGGAATAGCCGATGCCGCTACGACACTGGTGGGGCAGAGCCTCGGGGCCCGTCGTCTCGACTTGGCCCGTCGGTTTGCCCGCATTACGGTCATTATGGGTATGGCCGTCATGACGGTGATGGGGGCAGTCATGTACCTGGCGGCTCCGTTCATGATAGGTATCATGACACCCGATGCCGAGGTCGTTTCTCTGGCGGTTTCGGTGTTGCGCATCGAGGCCTTTGCCGAGCCTATGTTTGCGGCGGCCATTGTCTCCTACGGTGTCTTTGTCGGGGCCGGCGATACGCTTATACCCGCCTCGATGAATCTGGTGAGCATCTGGGCGGTGCGGCTCACACTGGCCGCGTTGCTGGCTCCTACCTTGGGGCTGCGGGGTGTGTGGATAGCCATGTGCGTAGAGTTGTGTTTCAGAGGGTTGATATTCCTGGCCCGCATGAAGTGGGGCCGCTGGATAGGCCGTCTGTAAAGACCATATTCCGGGTTTGTAAAACGGGAATCTGTATACAGCATTTGCCTGCTGCATTGTCTATTTTTGTAACGTAAAAAAGTACCGTATAAAAATCTTCTTGTCTATGAAACAGATAAAAAATGCCGAATTTGGTGGCGAGCGCCCTTTGTTTGCATCGCAAGACCTTTATCTCGAAAATGTAACGATTCATGCCGGTGAGTCGGCTTTGAAGGAGTGTGCCCGCGTAGAAGCCGTAAATTGTCGTTTCGAAGGAAAATATCCTTTCTGGCACAACGACGGTTTTGTCGTGCGTCATTGCCTATTTACCGAAGGGGCGCGTGCCGCCTTGTGGTATTCGCGTCATCTCCAAATGAGCGATACGCTGGTTGAGGCACCGAAGATGTTCCGTGAGATGGACGATATTCATCTCGAAAATGTTCAGTTGCCGCATGCGGCCGAGACCCTCTGGTATTGTCGTAATGTTGTTTTGAAGAATGTCGAAGTGAAAGAGGCCGACTATCTTTTCATGCACAGCGAGAATATACACATTGAGGATTATCGTCAGCAAGGAAACTATTCGTTCCAGTATTGTCGCAATGTAGAGATACGCCGTGCTGTCATCGATTCGAAAGATGCTTTTTGGAATTCCGAGAATGTTACGGTATACGACTCCGAGATAGACGGTGAGTATCTGGGCTGGCATTCACACAATCTGCGATTGGTCAACTGTAAGATATCGGGCACGCAACCCCTCTGTTATGCACAAGATTTGGTGTTGGAAAATTGTATTTTTGCGCCCGATGCCGACTTGGCTTTTGAGTACAGTACCGTTCATGCCACCATCAACAGTCCGGTACACAGTGTAAAGAATCCGCGGAGCGGCTGCATCGTGGCTCAGAGTTACGGAGAGATTATTCTCGACGAAAATATAAAGGCTCCGGCCGATTGCCGGATAAAGGTGTTTGGTGAAGAATAAAAACGATTGTGTATGAAATATGATTTCGATGAAGTGATACCCCGCCGGGCGACAGGCTCTTACAAATGGGACTCGTCGCCTCGCGAAGATGTATTGCCCATGTGGGTAGCCGATATGGATTTTCGCACGGCCGAGCCGGTCGTGGCTGCTTTGCGTCGTCGGGTGGAACATGGTATTTTCGGATATACGCGTGTGCCCGATGCGTATTACGATGCGCTTATACAGTGGTTCGACCGGCGGCACGGCTGGTCTATCCGACGCGACTGGGTCATCTACACCTCGGGGGTTGTACCGGCCGTGTCGGCCATTATCAAAGCGCTGACCGTTCCCGGCGACCGGGTACTGGTGCAGACGCCTGTCTATAATTGCTTTTTCTCGTCGATACGCAACAATGGTTGTGAAACAGTAGCTTCGCCGCTGCTCTATGCCGACGGAACCTATACCGCCGACTTCGACGATTTTGAGAAGAAAGCTGCCGACCCCCGGGTGAAACTCTTCCTTCTCTGCAACCCGCACAACCCTGGCGGACGGGTGTGGACACGCGACGAGCTTCGTCGCATGGGAGAGATATGTATGCGTAACGGCGTTACCGTCGTGGCCGATGAAATTCATTGCGAGCTGGTGTTTCCGGGATATGCCTATACCCCCTTTGCATCTCTCTCGCCCGAGTTTGAGGCCTGCTCCGTAACCTGTAATTCACCCAGCAAGGCATTCAACATCGCAGGCTTGCAGATTGCCAATATCGTGGCACCCGATGCTGCGGTGCGTGCGCGCATCGACCGGGCCATCAATATCAACGAAGTGTGCGATGTCAACCCCTTCGGCGTGGAGGCTCTTATTGCGGCTTATCGCGAGGGGGAGGAGTGGTTGTCGCAACTGCTGGTGTATCTGAAAGAGAACGATACGTTCATGCGGGAATTTTGTGCCCGTCATCTGCCGCAGTTTCCGTTGACCCGTCTCGAAGGTACATATCTTGAATGGCAGGATTGCCGTGTACTCGGCGTGCCATCTGCCCAGTTGGAACAGCAGCTTATCGACGAAGTGGGTCTGTGGCTCAATGCCGGCACAATGTACGGTGCCGAGGGCGAGGGTTTCATGCGGTGGAATATTGCTTGCCCGCGCAGCCGTCTGCTCGATGGCCTCGAACGTTTCTGCCGTTTTGTCGGGCAGGCATCCCCTTCCTGTTATCGGGGAGCGTGGCGCTTATTCGCGTATGATGGTCATTTCTTCAATGAGGTTCTTGGCACCGGCATATTTGTCGATGATGAAGAGTATGTACCGAATGTCGACGTTGATGCAGCGTTGCAGGTCTTTCTCAAAGACGATGTCGCCGCTCATGGCTTCCCAGTTGCCGTCGAAGGCGGCGCCGATGAGTTCACCCTTGGCGTTGATGACGGGGCTGCCCGAGTTACCACCGGTGATGTCGTTGTTGCTCAGGAAGCAGCAGGGCAGGTCGCCGTTGGCCATGGCATACTCGCCGAAGTCTTTTTTGAGGATAAGCTCTTTGAGCTTGGCCGGTACCACAAACTCCCAGTTGTCGGGATCTTCTTTTTCGAGGATACCGCGCTGGGTGGTATAGTAGCGGTAGTCTACACCGTCGGCCGGGGAGTAGGGCAGTACGTTACCATAGGTAAGGCGTATGGTAAAGTTGGCATCGGGGTAGGTGGGGGCATCACCGGCCATGTCGAGCAGACCTTTGATATAAATCTTTTTGGCTCTGGTAAGTCTGTCGTTCAGCGGTTTACGCTCGGCGGCCAGTTCGAGTGACTTCTCGATGTAGGAGTTGCGCAGGGCTATCATGAGGTCGTTTTCGAGAGCCTTGGCCGAGGGCTTTTTGCAGAATTTGTCGAAGTTGGCCTGGCTGGCGAATACCGATTTCTCGAAAGCGGCGTCGACGTAACGGTCGATATCGCCCTTGAATTTCTTGTCGATAAGGTCGAAGATGGCGATGCGTTTACCTTCGGGCACAGCGTCGCGGTAAGCTTTCAGCATGGCTTTGGCCACACGGCGGTCGACTTGTGCGTTGTAGTCTTTGTCGGCAAATTTGGCGTAGTTTTCTTTCAGTATCGTCATCAGGGAGTCGACACGCGGCTGGTTTTTCTCTTTCAGCGCTTTTATGAGGGCGGCCGTAGGAGGTACTTGCGTGAATTCGACGGCGATGGCGATGCCTTCGAGCAGTTGGTAGTAGGACAGGTTCACCGGCGAGAGCTCTTTCATGATAGCCTCGATGCTGTCGAGCGAAGCGATGTATTCGGGGTGGTTGTTGGCCCGGGCCCATTGACGCAGCGCCTCTTCTTCGTTTTGTTTTTCACCGATGACGTTCAGCTTGTCGATGCCGCGGTTCATGCCAATGGCGTTTTTGTGATAGTTGCTCGAACGGGCATATTTGCTGGCGTACTGTATGCGCACGGCGGGGTCGGCCAGCATCTCGTCGAGCATCTCGGCCTGACGCACTCCACGCATATAGATGCGGGTGGCATTCACGACGTCGCGCATGTCTTCGATTTCCCACGAGGTATAGTAGCGGTTTGTCGTTCCGGGGAAGCCCATGATCATGGTGTAGTCGTTCTCGGTTACCCCTTTGAGCGAGATGTTGAAGTAGCGTTTGGGTTTCATCGGCACGTTGTCGGCGCTGTATTCGGCCGGTTTGCCGTCGGGCGAGGTGTAGACGCGGAAGAGCGAGAAGTCGCCCGTGTGGCGCGGCCACATCCAGTTGTCGGTGTCGGCACCGAATTTACCAATCGACGAGGGAGGTGCCCCTACCATGCGCACGTCGTTGTAGACGGTGATGGTAAACATGAAGTAGCGGTTGCCGCCGTAGAACGGTTTGATAACCACTTCGGTGAAGGGGTTTTCGGCCAGGAATTCCTCTCCGGCCAGTTTGCGGGCCTGCTTGTTGAGGAAGAGGGTGCTGTAAGCGTTCATCTCGTCGCCCGACTCTTCTACGGCCTTGTCGATGGAGTCGGTTACCTCTACAATCTTCTCGATAAACCGCACTTGCAGTCCCGGTGTGGGCAGCTCTTCTTTTTTGCTCATGGCCCAGAAACCGTCGGTGAGGTAGTCGTGTTCGACGGTACTGTGTTGCTGTATGGCGTCGTAACCGCAGTGGTGGTTGGTGAGAATAAGTCCTTCGGAGGAGATGATTTCGCCGGTGCAGCCGCCGCCGAAGATGACTACGGCGTCTTTCATCGAGGTGCTGTCGGAATTGTAGATGTCGTCGACGTCGATGAGCAGTCCGGCTTTTTTCAGTTGTTCGCTGTTTTGCTGTTTGAGAAAGGGCAGAAGCCACATGCCTTCATCGGCCATGGCCGGTGAGAGAGCGAGTGTGGCGGCCAGTAGGGTTGCCAATCTTTTTCTTAACTTCATAAGGTTTCGTTTTTTAGTGCGTATTATCGGTAATGAATAGGCTGATGTTTTTTCAGGATATATATTCCTTGACGATTTTTTCGGTCTCGTCCCACAGAATACGCCGCATGGGGTGGGCGGTATATCTCGACGAGAGGGGCTTTACCCGGCAACTGGCGTTGAATGTGCCTGTGCGGCCTTCGGCTTCGGGCGATAGTAGCAGGTCGATGGCCGTGGCGGCTCCCTGCCGGGGGGTGCGGATGAAGGGCCTGAAAAAGAGGTCGCACAGGGTGTCGATGACCGGGTTGTGCATCTTGATGATGTTGGTCGACACGATACCGGGGTCGGAGGCGTTTACGGCGATGCCTTGCTCTTTGAGCCGGTCGGCCAGTTCGAGGGTGAACAGGGTGAGGGCCAGTTTGGTATTGCTGTATATGGGAATGCGCCAGAATGAGCCTTTCCGTCCACGGGTGAAAAAGTCGGGCAGGTCGATGCGGCCTATGGCATAGGTGCACGATACCATGTTGACGATGCGGCTTCCGCGGTGCATGAGCGGGAGCAGTTTGCGGGTGAGCAGGTAGGGGGCAACGTAGTTGACACTGGTCGTGCGGGCCAGACCGTCAGTGGTCTCGATGTGTCGGGGGTCGAGGGTGCCGGCATTGTTCATGAGCAGGTCTATGGCGACATTGCGTTGTAGCAACTCTTCGGCCAGGCGGTTTACCGAGGCCAGAGAACAGAGGTCGACCTGCATAATTTCGATGGCTTTGTTTCCGCTCTGTTCGATGATTGAGCAGCGCACGGGCTCGGCTTTTTCGGGGTTGAAGCATACCATGACAACCCGATAGCCCGCTCTGGCTACGGCCAGGGTGATTTCACGTCCCATGCCTCCGTCGGCTCCGGTGATGACGGCCAGGTTTTTGGTGGTTGACGATTGTTGCGTCATGGGTTATGATGGAGGTGTTATATGAATTTTTTTGTAGGGGTGCCGAGCGTGTTTCTGCGGCTCCCATCTGTTTTCTGTCGTCGCAAAGGTACAAAAATAATTGCCGGTAAAAAGAAAATCGGCTTGTTTCTCTTTTTACCGGCTCATCTGTCCGACTGTTTTTTATTTGAATTCCAGCTTCTTGATTTCTTTTTGCAGACAGGCGGGAAGGCCTTCGACCTTGTGGTGGCAGGCCATTTCGAGCGTGTACATGCGGGCGATGCAGTAATTGCTGTGTCCGCAATTGTTGCAGGCATTCTCTTCGCGGGCCATGCGGTTCACGAAGTCGGGTTCGTTGAGCAGGGCGCGACCCATCTGCACGGCCTCGAAGCCGCAGTCGAGTACCTCGTCGATTTTTTTTCGTGATATGAGTCCTCCCACATAGACCAGCGGTATGTGCAACTCTTTTCTGAATTTGAGTGCATCGTCGAGGAAGTAGGCCTCTTTGAACGGTACGGGGGGCACCATCATGCGACCAAACATTTTGACGCCGTATTTCAGCCACCAGCAGTCCATGTAGTAGGTCATCGTCTTGATAGGCATGGCTCCACGCATCACATACATGGGCGCGCGACTCACAAAGCCGCCGCTCAGTACCAGGGCGTGGGCGCCCGACTGTTCCAGCCGGCGGGCTACTTGCAGGGTCTCGTCGATTTCCATGCCCCCTTTGAAACCGTCGCGCATGTTCATCTTTACGAAGACGGCGAGGTCGTTCCCGGCGGCTTTCATCACCTCGTCCATGCACATGTCCATGAAGCGCATGCGGTTTTCGAGCGAGCCGCCGTATTCGTCTTTGCGATGGTTGGTGTAGGGCGAGAGAAACTGGCTGATGAGGTAGCCGTGCCCGGCGTGTATCTCTACGGCGTCGAAGCCGGCCTCACGGGCCAGGCTCACGGCGCGGCCGAAGTTCTTGGCCATCTCGGGCAGTTCCCGTTTGTGCAGCCCGCGTACGAGGGTGGGTGAGTAGATGTTGAATCCGCTCGATGCCGAGACCGGGGTAACGCCACATATTTTCTTGTGCGACATCGTCGGTGATTTCTTTCAGCCCCGGAACGATTTCGGGGCGCATCCACAACTGGCGGTCAAATGACAGTCCGCTTTGGCACACGGCCGCATAGGCGATGGTGGTCATGCCCACGCCGCCGTCGGCCACCGATTTGTGGTAGTCGTGCAGCATTTGCGAGGGTTTGTTACCGGGGCACATGCTTTCAAAGGCGGCCGAGCGTATGGTGCGGTTGCGCAGGGTGAGCGGTCCGAAGGTTATCGGGGTAAAGAGTTTGGAATCCATGATATGTCGATGTTTTTACAAGATTAGTAAAGGAAGGGGAAGATGCGTTTGCGGCGTCCCATCTGCGGGCCGAATTCTTCCTGATAGCGGTGGTAGATGGCGTTGGCGCGGGGCACGAGATTGGCAAATGTCCACCAGGCAAACACCGCTCCGGCGGCCGACCAGGTGAGAATGGCAAAGCCTGTCCACTCGACCAGTTCGCCGAAGTAGTTGGCCGAGGTTACATACCGGTAGAGCCCTTTCTGTGGCAGGTAGTGGCGGGTGTCGCCCGGCTTGCGCAAGTGGCGTATTACGTTGTCGGAGTGCCAGTTGATGGCCATGCCCGCTAGGAATATGAGGGTGCCGATGATGAATGCCGGCGAGGTGAGCCAGCCGGTCGTGTAGCGGTCGGCCGGGGCGAGGTAAAAGAGCCATTCGCCCTGCATGAATCCGTTCAGTACGTTGAAAACCACCCCCATGAGCATGATGCTCACCGGCATGCGGCTTTTCCCTTTCATGAGGAAGGGAAAGACAAACGACCGCTGGAAATAGTGCAGCTCGAAAAGCAGGAAGATGATGAGCGGTGCCGCTTCAAACCGCCGTTCCGACCCCCACCACAACAGGGCCATGACGATGAATACCGGAGCTTCCATCAGCACCCAGGCCACCTTGTTGTTGAGCGAGATGCCCCAGCGGCTGTCTCTGAACATACCATATCCGGCTTTCAGAAAATAGAGCGCTACAAAAACGATGGCGGCTATGCCGCTCATTATGAGTAAAAAGAGATTAAACTCCTCGGGAGTGATTCTTGCCATGATGACGATTCTGTGCATGAGTAAATAAGATGGTGTCCCCGTCTTTGGAACGGCTAAACCGTTGACAAAAGTAACGAAAAACTTTCGTTTCCCCAAGAAGTTTTTTTCGTATTTTTTGGATAAGAAGGAATAACATACTTCTTAAAAATTGTACCTTTGCGCCGAATTTTTCAATAGGTATGCAATATGGTACGGCAATGTGCTATTCTGTTCGGTTGCTTGGCCTTAGGTGAACTGGTTGTCTATCTCACCGGGGTGAAGCTCCCGTCGAGCATCATCGGAATGTTGTTGCTCACGTTGTTTCTTAAACTGGGCTGGGTCAAGTTGCATTGGGTGCGCGGCCTGGCCGATTTTCTGGTTGCCAATTTGGGATTCTTTTTTGTTCCACCGGGAGTGGCGCTCATGCTCTATTTCGACGTGATAGCTGCCCAGTTCTGGCCCATCGTCATTGCAACGGTAGTCAGCACCATATTGGTGCTGGTCGTTACCGGATGGTCTCACCAAATAACCCGTAAAACCAATGGACTTCTTAGAAAATAAATTCTTTCTGCTTGCGCTTACCTTTGTATTCTTTTTCGGAGCCAAAGTATTACAGAAGAAAACAGGATTTGTCTTGCTCAATCCCATCTTGATAACCATCGCCCTGCTCATCGTCTTTCTGCGCTTCACCGGCATCAGTTACGACACCTATCAGGAGGGCGGGTACCTCATCGAGTTTTGGCTCAAACCCGCTGTTGTGGCCCTCGGCGTACCCCTTTACCTGCAACTCGAAACCATTAAGAAACAGCTCCTGCCCATCATCATCTCCGAGTTGGTGGGCTGCCTCGTGGGTATCGTCTCGGTGGTGCTGGTGGCCAAGCTGTTGGGTGCCACGCAGGAGGTCATCGTGTCGCTGGCGTCGAAGTCGGTAACCACCCCCATCGCCATGGAGGTGACGCAGGCCGTCGGCGGCATACCCTCGCTCACGGCCGCCGTGGTGGTGTGTGTGGGCATCTTCGGGGCGATATTCGGCTTCAAGGTGTTGTCGATTGGCCATGTCAAGAGTCCCATCGCACAGGGGCTCTCCATGGGGACCGCCTCCCACGCCGTGGGAACCTCGGCGGCTATGGAGGTTAGCGGCAAGTATGGCGCCTATGCCAGTCTCGGTCTCACCCTCAACGGTATCTTTACCGCCTTGCTCACCCCCACGATACTCCGCCTGCTGGGGTTGCTCTGATATTCGATAGAGTTCTTTGCAGAGATTTTTTGTCTTCTGTTGTATGTCGCTTTTGCTCAGGCAAAAAAAGAAATGTTTTCGTCCTCGCTCTGCGCTCGCCTTTCACTATCTTTTCAGAAGACAGGATTCGGCTCGGCATAGTCAACGGGCGAAAACTTTGTTTTCTCCTTGCCTCTGCGCTCGCCTTTCACTATCTTTGTCGGGGAGGGCTGTTTGGTGGCGCGGGTGGGTATCTGCGGGTACTGCCCGGGTGCGACAGACTGCCTGGCTGAAAAAAGAATATTTTGCTATGAAACTATCTGATAACTGGTTTACGACGGTGACCGAGAGCGACAACGGGGCTGTGATGTTTGTGAGTGGCCGCGATGAGGTCGATGCCTTTATGGAGTCGGGCAAGTTGCGCGAGCGCGTAGAGATAACCTGGCCCTATGAATCCGATGCACAGGGCATGCCCACCGAGGAAGAGTCGATGCGTATGGAGGCTCCGCAGGAGGCTCTGCGCAAGGCTATGGAGAAAGACAAACTGGCCATTCTCACCGGTATCTACACGGGCGACGGCGCCCGCACCTGGGTTTTCTATACCCGTAATATCCCGGCTTTCGGCGAGCGGCTCAATCAGGCTTTGGCCCCGTTTGAACAGCTGCCCATTACCATCTATACCGAAAAAGATGCCGAGTGGAACGAATACCGCGAGATGCGTACGCTCTGCGGCGACGCCTGTCGCGACCTTCTTTTCGACGACGACGAGGAGTAGCCACCGGCTTCATTGCAGCAACGGTGTGCTGTTGCCGGCAAGCGGCTGCTGATGGCACGATGGCCGTCGGGTGTCTGTGGTGTGGGTCACGGGGCCTGCTGTCTGTTGATAGGGCAGGGCAATATGTCGGGCGGCTTTTCTCTCTGAGCTGGTATCGACGTGAAGTCGAGCGTCGAAAATAATTTTCTCAGATATTTGTCGTGGAGGCCGGCTATATTCATGGAATATAGCGAGTGCCCGTGTGTTGTCGGTGTGGGAGAAACAATCCTCTCAGCTTTTGTTGTTGTGCTTGATTTTCTGTATATTTGTTGAATAAGTCCTTAAAAAATTATACCATGAAAAAACTTCTTCTTTTTACGATAATTACGCTTTGCGCCTTGACGTTTGGTCTGAACGACGGCCTGGCGCGGGTGCGACTGCCACAACATATCGCCTCGGGCATGGTATTGCAGCGTGAGCAGCCTCTCACGTTGCACGGCTGGGGTGAGGCAGGTGAGAAAATCACCCTTACTTTTCGCGGAAAAAAATACCGTGCCACGACCGATTCGCAGGGCCTTTGGCAGATAACCCTCCCGGCCCAAAAGCCCGGCGGACCTTTTACAATGCGTGTCAACGATACCACGCTCACCGACGTGTGGGTGGGCGATGTGATACTCTGTGCCGGGCAGTCAAACATGGAACTGCCCGTGTCGCGTGTTGTCGACCTCTTTGCCGATGAGGTTGCCTCTTACGAGAATCGGGCCATTCGCCAGTTGCGCATACCCACCATCTATACCTTTGAAGGTCCGCAAGACGACCTGCCGTCCTGCCTCTGGGTGGCGCTTACCCCTGAGTCGGCCATGCAATTTTCGGCGCTGGGCTATTTCCTGGCTCGCCGGCTCTATGAGCGCACGGGAGTGCCTGTGGGTATTATCAACAATGCGGTGGGTGGTTCGGCCGTGGAGTCGTGGCTCGACGAAGCGTCGTTGCACGACTATCCGTCGATACGGAACACCCTCTATCTCAACCGCGATAAATCCTATGTGCAGTCGGTCGTGAAGAGCGAACGTCAGCGCCGTCGCGTGTGGGTAGATGCCCTCAACCGTGAAGACCCCGGTTGCGGCCGCTGGGCGGCTTGTGCGACCGACGACAGGACTGGGAGAGTTGCTCGCCTTTCGACCCCACCTGGGCACGCGATGCTGATGGCCGCGTGCTGAACGGGTCGACCTGGTGGCGTTATCACTTCGATGCTTCGACCCTTGATACTGCGCGGACCTCTCTTTTGCGGCTGGGCTGTCTGGTCGATGCCGATTCGGTTTTTGTCAACGGCCGTTTCGTAGGTACGACTTCCTATTAGTATCCCCCACGCAAATATACCCTTCCGGCCGGTCTGTTGCGTAGCGACGGCGACAACGTGGTATCGGTGCGCCTTCTCAGTTACGGCGGAACCCCGGCATTTGTGGCCGACAAGCCCTATGGTATCGAGCAGGACGACAAGTGGCTCCCGTTCGACGCTGAGTGGCGCTTCCGTCGAGGTGCCGTGATGCCTCCGTTGAAAGGCGAAACATTCTTTGTGTGGCAGCCTACGGGACTCTACAACAGTATGATGGCTCCGCTCGCCTCTTGTGGCGTACGGGCTGTGGTGTGGTATCAGGGTGAGTCGAACACGGGCGATACCCGCCGTTATGCCGAGTTGTTTCCTCTGATGGTACATCGCTGGCGCACCCTACTGGGCGGCGATACCATTCCCTTTGTCGTTGTGCAGCTGCCTGAGTTTATGGCCGAACGTTCCTATCCGTCGGAGAGCGGTTGGGCTGCCATGCGTGAAGTACAGCGCCGGGCCTCTCTCGAACTGCCGGCCACAGGGCTGGCCGTGACACTGGGTACCGGTGAGTGGAACGATATACACCCCCTTGACAAGAAGAGTGTGGCCGACCGGGTGGCCCGTCAGCTTTTCCGCCTCTCTTACGGAGTCGATGAGGTTGTCTCGCCGATGATTAAAGAGGCCCGTCGTGAGGGAGAAACCCTGATTCTGCGGTTCGACAACGGCGGTGCGCCCCTTGCCTCCACGGCCTCTCTGCGGGGATTCTCGGTGCAGGGAAAGGACGGCCGGTATGTCTGGGCCCGTGTACTGGCTGTCGGTGCCGACACCGTGACGCTGCAACTGCCTGTCGACGAGCCTCGGCGGGTGCGCTATGCGTGGGCCGATAATCCCGGAAAGTCGTTGCTGTACAACGAAGAGGGGTTGCCAGCATCTCCGTTTGAAATAGAAATCTCAAACCAATGATACTTATATATTTAGAAGTATGAAAAAAAAGTGTGTGCTGCTGTTTCTGTGGAGCCTGTTGGTCTTGCCTCTTGCCGCCGAAGACGGAAGCCGTCTGTGGTTGCCTGCGGCTCCTGAAATGTCTGAGGGCCTTTCGACTCTCGACATTGCCCGTTGCGAGATGGCCCTTCTGCCGGTAAAACACGCTCTTGTGTCAACAGCCGGCGATCGTCGTTTGCGTCGGTATATCTCCAAAGCCGAGTTGCGGAGCCTCGGCGAGGAGGAGTTCATCGTGCGCACTGTCGACAGCCTGTGTGTGGTAGCCGGCGGGAGCGAGCGTGCCGCCCTCTATGGAGTCTATCGACTTATGCGTGATTACGCATCGGGGTGTTTGGCTGCTTCGTATGATATACGGGAAAAACCCTCATACGAGCTGCGTCTGCTCAATCATTGGGACAATCTCGACGGCAGTGTCGAGCGCGGATATGCCGGCCGTTCCATCTGGTGGGAAGGCGACACGTTGCGTTCCGCCCTGTACCGTGCCTATGCCCGGGCCAACGCTTCGGTGGGTATCAACGGTACGGTCTTAAACAACGTGAATGCTTCGCCCCGTATACTCGATTCGCTGCATCTCGATAAGGTGCGGCAAATAGCCGACCTGTTGCGCCCTTATGGCATGAAGGTATATCTCTCTATCAATTTCTCTTCGCCGATGGTTCTCGGCGGCCTTCCTACGGCCGACCCGCTCGACGCCCGTGTTGCCGGCTGGTGGCGCGACAAGGTGAAGGAGATATATAGGCTGATTCCCGACTTCGGAGGTTTTCTGGTGAAGGCCAATTCCGAAGGTCTGCCCGGTCCGCAGGACTATGGCCGCACCCATGCCGACGGTGCCAACATGCTGGCCGATGCGCTGGCTCCCTACGATGGGGTGGTCATGTGGCGGGCGTTTGTGTATAACCCCACCGAGACTGACCGTGCCAAGCAGGCGTATACCGAGTTCCTCCCGCTCGATTCGCTCTTCCGCGATAATGTCATCATACAGGTCAAGAACGGCCCGGTCGATTTCCAACCGCGCGAACCGTTCAGCCCTCTTTTCGGTGCCATGCGCCACACACCGGTCATGCCCGAATTCCAGATTACCCAGGAGTATCTCGGGTTTTCCAATCACCTGGTCTATCTCGCACCGCTCTATGAGGAGTGCCTCGACAGCGACACTTATGTCGACGGACCCGGTTCGACAGTAGCCCGTGTTACCGATGGCTCGGCCTTCCCGCTCTCCCATACGGCGATTGCCGGCGTGGCCAACATTGGTCTTGATGTCAATTGGTGCGGCCACCATTTTGCCCAGGCCAACTGGTACGCCTTCGGCCGGCTGGCGTGGTGTGATACCCTTTCGTCCGAGACGATTGCCGGAGAGTGGCTGCGGCAGACCTTCTCGCACGACGACCGCTGTGTAGTCCCCTTGAAACGGGCCATGATGCTCTCGCGCGAAGCCGTGGTCGATTACATGATGCCGTTGGGGCTGCATCACCTCTTTGCCTTCGGCCACCATTACGGGCCCGAACCGTGGGGCTACCGCAAGGGCATGCGTCCCGACTGGCTCCCCTCGTATTATCATCGGGCCGACAGTGCGGGCATAGGTTTCGACCGCACGCAGGCGGGTAGCGATGCCGTCTCCCAGTATGCCGAGCCGCTGCGCTCTATTTACAACGACGCCGGCCGTTGCCCCGAGTCGTTGCTGCTCTGGTTTCATCACCTCCCGTGGAACCATGTCATGGCATCGCAGCGTACGCTGTGGGACGAACTTTGCCTCACCTACCAGCGAGGTGTTGATTCTGCCCGTGAGCTGGCCGGTATTTGGCAGTCGGTAGCTTCTTATATTGATGCCGAGCGTTTTGCCCATGTTGAGGCACGTCTCCGGGTGCAGCTGCACGATGCCGTGTGGTGGAAAGATGCCTGTCTGCTCTATTTTCAGACCTTCTCCCGCCTGCCTTTCCCTGCCGGTGTAGAATCTCCGGTCTATACCCTCGACGAGTTGAAACGGATAAAGCTCGACATGAAACATCATAACTGAGTTCTCGCAATTTTTAAATGTTAAGAGTTGCAGGCAGGAAACAACAAAAACAGCGCAGAATTGTTCTGCGCTGTTTTTGTTGTTTGATGATAGTCGTTATTATTTAATAATAACGGCGTGGGAGGTTAGCTTTTGTGCTGTCATTACACGCACGACATACACGCCTTTTGCAAGAGCCGAGGTATCGTGTCGCGATACTTTTCCATAGGCTTCGAATCGAGCCACACAGTGCCCCGAAACGTTATATACCTCGATTTCCACAGGCGACGCCGAGGCAAGCCGTATGCAAAGTTCATGTCCCGAGAGGAAAACGCCCGCATCATCGGTTGTCTCAGTTGCAATGCCGCCGCTCCCGTTGAGGGAAATCGACGACAACGGTACGCGTGTATATTGCACATCTTCTTTGTTTGTAGCGTATGCCACATATAAATAATCATTATATACCATCGACTTGGGATAGTGATACCCGGCCCGCTTGGCCGAGCCCTCATAACGTAGTGGGGGCATCTCGTCGTTGCTGCGCAGCAAGTAGGCGGTGTCGAACACATTCCCGTCTCTGCTCAGCGTGAGGACCAACGGAATGCGGGTTTTGTTGTTTACCGGATTGCCGGCAAAATAGGCCGTGCCATCGGGAAGATTCCCTGCACTTTGTTTGGTGCGGGCATCGGGAAAATCTGTCAGTACGGCATTGCTCCACGTTTCACCATTGTCGGTACTGGTGGCCGCCATTTTAAGGTAGGTGCTGTTCTGGTCGCGGAATATCATGACCAATGTACCGTCGGATTTCCAATATAGGCTCGGTTCCAATTCACGGGACTGTTCGCCTTTGTCGGTAAAAGAGAAGGCACCCTCTTTCCAGCCACTCACTCCCAGCGGGTCGTCGGTATAGATAGGCATCACTTTCAGGCCGGGCTGCTTGTGTGTCGCATTCACGATGCGGCCGTTGGGAAGCACATGAGGATCTTGTTCGAAGATACCTTCAATGCGTGAGCCATCGGCCATCGTAACATCAGCGGGAGCACTCCAATTTATCCCGTCGGTACTGGTTACATATCGGGTATATCCCCCTTTGGGGGTCAGATTATCGGGCCAGGTATTGATATAGGCCACCAGCGTGTCGGCCGTTGCGTGCCAACCTCCCGAGGAGCAGTAACCGTTCTCTATATCTTCGGCGAGAACCATGGGGGTGCTCCATGTTTTCCCTTCATCGAGACTGCGGCTGTATGCCACCCATGTATCGGCGGCATCTTCGTCGGTTTGTGAACTTTGCCACATGCAATACAAGGCACCTTTAAAGGCTATCATGACAACGCCATTGCTGAAATGGTCGGTTTCGTCGCCGGGAGCAAAGACCGTGACCGTTTCACTCCCGGGTGCCACGGAAAGTCCCAGCGTGTTACTGTTTGAGGCATCGAAAAGGTTTGCCGGGTGACTGAACGGAATGTTATCGGCCATACTCGCACTTGACAGACACACGAGAAACAATGCGATGACAATATTTTTCATATTTTAATCTTTTTGTCGTGAGCGAATCGTATTACTCAATTTCCATGCCTTCCAAAGTGAAGTCTTCGATGGTGAAGTGCAGCGAATCAGTCGCTTTGGTACTCCACGGGAAGATGCGCATGCCCAACCGCTCGCCCGGTTTGATGGTGACATTTGCCGGAAGGACGATTTTTTGTGTCTCCTCTGTTGCCCGTTGGTTTTCACCCAGGTCGGTTCTCGGATAGAAATCTCCTCCTTTCGAGGCGGCGGCACGGTAGGCTACCCGGCCTGTGAGGGTGAAAGATACTTGGCGCACGGTGAAACTCTTTTTCAGCCCCTTGATAAAATATTCGACATAGCGGCTACCCGACTCGTCGATGTCGGCCGGCCAACGGCCTTTCTCAATGGTGAGGCCCAGCGAGTCTTCCTGCAACCCTTTCAGTGTGCGTTTCTGAATCCGTATTTTTTTCGGTGTCTCTTTGCTGACAACTTTGCATTCGGCCGTTACGGGAATCGTGCGCTTTACCTTTCCGCAGGCGATGGTTACCTGGTCGCTCACCTTACCGGCCCGGGTGGGGGTGAAGTAGAGGTAGAAGCATTGGTTCCACAATTTACCGTCGGTATAGGGTATCTCTATCTGGCGTTGCTTGGGGGCATCGGGACGGCTGGCAAGCGTCATGCCTTCGGGGGCAGTGAGTGTTACCGTGCCGCTCTGGGAGGGAAGGGCCAGCCCCACGAAGTCGAAGCAGAGACGAGCCTCGTCGCCGACATACAGACTCTTGAAATCGAGCGTTTCAGGATTCAGAACGATGGGGGCATCGGGACGTACGGCCCGTTTGAGAATACCCTGCTTTTTCAGGTCGGCAGCTACCATCTGGGCGTAGAGAGCCGCACCGGTGGCTTGGGTGTGCGTGCCGTCGGTCGGCACATAGATAAGGGCGGTTGTCTTTTCTGACCCCAGTTTCTCGATAAAGGCTTTTGTCAGGGCCGTATGGTCGATAAGGGGTACCTTCTTCTCTGCGGCTACCCGTTTCATTACAAAGACATAGTCGAGGGTCGAGTCGGCCGGCGATGCACTCAGGTTGTGGCACCCCTTGGCACTTATCGTACCATCGCTGGTAAAGTAACGTCTCACGATGGGGGTAACCAGTACCGGAATACCACCCAGGGCGCGAGTCTCGTCGACATACCGTTCGAGATTGGCCTTGTAGTGTCCCCACGGGTCGGTGCCGCGGCCGTCGTCGCTGTATGTGCCGCCGCCCTTCTCGTCGTTATGGGCAAACTGTATCAGCACATAGTCGCCTTTTTCTATGTTGGCCTTCACCTTGTCCCACAGGCCTTCGTTGATAAATGAGCGGGTGCTGCGTCCGCCGCGGGCGTAGTTCATGACCTCGACGTCGTCGGTGAAGAACTCCTGGAACATTTCGCCCCAGCCGCGGGTACGGGTGGTGTTTTCGGCGTAGTCGGCCATGGTCGAGTCGCCGATGGTATGTACGCGCACCTTCTTTTTGGCCTCGGCCGGTAGCAACAGACAGGCGAGTGCCAATGCGATGAACAATGTTTTTCTCATGGGTGTATCGATAAATGTAGTTGAAAATAAAATTTTTTTTCCGAAATTTTCCCTTGCCGAGTGCTACCGGCAGACCGGGGCTATCGGCAGTGGCTTGACTTCATCGGCAAAGCTATAAAAAGACGACGAAAGAAAAAACTTTTTTCTTCGCTCTGTTGCTGGTATCTTTGACCGAAACCTCTATTTTTGCGCCAAAGTATGACGTTATGGAGATAAGAAAAGCCGCTCTTAGCGATATGCCGGCCCTGATGCGTATTTTCGACAGCGCCCGTGCCTTTATGCGGGCCACGGGAAATCCTACCCAGTGGGTCGATGGCTATCCGTCGGAAGAGCAGGTACGGCGTGATGTGGAAAACGGGCATTGCTATTGTGTGGTCGATGCTTCGTCACGGATAGTGGCGACTTTCTGCCTGATTCCGGGCGAAGACCCCAATTACCGTCGCATCGACCACGGACGCTGGCTCGACGACCGACCCTATGCCACGATACACCGGCTGGCATCCGACGGCTCGGTGCGAGGGGTTGCCGAAGCCTGTTTCGACTGGTGCCTCTCCCGTTACGACAATCTTCGGGCCGATACCCATGCCGACAATAAAATCCTGCAACACATTCTTGCAAAATACGATTTTGTCTATTGCGGCATCGTGCATGTAGCCAACGGTACCGAGCGGCTGGCTTTTCAGCGACGGAGCGCCGGGGTGTCGCCGCGGTAGCCGTCCCGGGCGTGTGGTTGCCGGTTCGTGGATATAAAAATCTTTTTCTTCCGGCTTGGCATTGTAGGCAAATAGCCGTATCTTTGAACACCGTAACGGGCAGAAGCCGGGGTTGCATGGCCACGCCGGCGCCCGGAGTTCTGCGATAGCAAGAAGATGGAAGAAACTTCACTCAAAGAGAAGACGGCCAAGGGCCTGTTTTGGGGCGGATTCAGCAACGCAATGCAACAGTTGCTGAATTTGTTCTTCGGCATTTTTCTGGCCCGCCTGCTTTCACCTGCCGATTACGGTATGGTGGGAATGCTCACCATCTTTACCCTCATAGCCAGTTCGTTACAGGAGAGTGGTTTCATCTCGGCCATAACCAACCGCAAAGAGGTTACGGCAAACGATTACAACGCCGTCTTCTGGTTCAGCCTCTCGGTCTCGGTTTCGGTCTATATCCTGCTCTTTTTCCTGGCCCCTCTTATTGCCCGCTTCTATAACGAACCCGAGCTTGTGCCGTTGGCCCGTTTCCTGTTTCTCGGCTTTATTCTGTCGAGTACCACGACGGCACATTGCGCCTATATGTTCCGTAACCTGATGGTGAAAAAGAAGACTGTGGCCCAGCTTTCGGCCCTGGTGGTGTCGGGTACCGTGGGTGTAACGGCGGCTTGGCATGGCATGGCCTATTGGGGTATTGCCCTGCAAAGTATTACCTACATCTTTGTGTCGTCTTTGTGCTTCTGGCTGCTCACACCGTGGCGACCCTCGCTTCACATCGATTTCACCCCCATCAGGCAGATGTTCGGTTTCAGCAGCCGCGTGCTGGCCACCAACATATTCATACACATCAACAACAACCTCTTCTCGGTGCTGTTGGGCCGGCTCTTCTCGGTGAGTCAGGTGGGTTATTATACCCAGGCGGCCAAGTGGAACATGATGGGCTACAACACCATCAACGGCATGATTACCGGGGTGGCGCAACCTGTTCTCTCCCGGGTGGCCGACGACCGCGACCGCCAGCGGGGAGTCTTCCGCAAGATGCTGCGTTTCACGGCCTTTGTATCCTTTCCGTTGATGTTCGGGCTCTCTCTTATCGCCTGTGAGTTGATTGTCGTGTGTGTTACCGAGAAGTGGCTCCCCAGCGTGCCCATGATGCAGATGCTCTGCGTGTGGGGGGCATTTGTTCCGTTGCAGGGGCTTTTTTCCAACCTGGTCATCAGTAGCGGAAAGTCGCGTATCTATATGTGGAACACCATCGTGCTGTGTCTTTTGCAGGCGGCCGTGTTGGTAGCGACGGCATCGTGGGGCATCGAAACCATGATAGCGTTCTTTGTGGGGCTGAACATTGCTTGGCTGGGGGTGTGGTATCTTTTTGCCCGTCGTCAGCTCGCGTTGCGTTTTCTCGACATGTTGCGCGACATACTCCCGTTTGCCGCTGTCGCACTGGTGGCCATGGCGGCAGCCTATTATGCCAGTCTCGGCCTTGAAAGTCTCTATCTGCGGCTGGTGGTCAAAGTGCTGGTGGCGGCAGCCGTCTATCTGTCGCTGATGTGGATATGCCGGGCTGCGGTACTGCGGGAGAGCATTGGTTTTATCAGGCAGCGGTTTACCCGCAACAGCCAATAATTACACTTTGTCATGGAAAAAATCAGGGTGTCGGTAGTCATGTGTACCTGTAACGGAGAGCGGTTCATACGCGAGCAGCTCGACTCGATAATGGCACAGACCTGTCCTGCCGAAGAGATAATCATACAAGATGATGCTTCGGACGACCGTACGTTCGACATTGTCGAAGAATATGCCCGGCGTTATCCGCAGATACGTCCTGTGCGTAATACCCGGCGAAAGGGGGTGAACGGGAACTTTTTTGATGCTCTCTCCAAAGCTACGGGCGACTATATCGCCATTGCCGACCAGGACGACATCTGGGAACCGTACAAAATCGAGCGGCAGGTACAGACTATCGGCGACAGACTCCTGTGCGCCAGTTTCTCCCGCCCCTTCTATGGCGATGCGACCGATGACACCTTTTTCGATATGCGCGTGCCCAATTGCAGCCTGTTGCGCATGATATATGTCGGTGTATTCCCCGGTCATTCCACTCTTTTCTCCCGTCGGTTACTCGCTCTTATGCCCGACCCCTCGCCATTGGCCCGTTACCGTTGCTACGACATGATACTGGCCCTCACGGCAGCAGCCTTCGACAGTATCGTGTTCCTGCCCGAAGTTCTCTCGTGGCATCGGCGGCATACGGCAGCCTATACCTATATCAGACCTACCAGCAACAGCCGCAGTGCCGGAAATATTTTCCGCTGGATGCAACGCACACGTCGGTTGCACCGGGAGGTGAGAGACGGTATCGACCAGCGCCTGCTGGCGGCAAAAGAGTTTCTCTCGCATGTCGATTCGGCCATGCCGGTCCTGCGGCAGGCCCTTCACATGATAGACCTTTACACGAGCCATTCCCGCATTGATTTTCTGAGGCTGCAATTCTTTTGTATGAAAAATTATCCGCTGCTGCTGTACAGCTTTTCGGGCAGACGTTCGCTGGCAGGCTATCTCCGCGGATTTTATTTTCCCGTTTCATGCAGCGATTATTTCCGTTTTCTGGCTCCAGCGGCGCCGTCGTTCCGAAAGCCGGAAGAGAAAACTGTTCCATCTGAATAAATGATATTCCCCATGATGCCCAAGCAATACACATCGCAGGAGTTGGAGAAGTTGCACGAGGTTCTGTACGAGATACTGGCCGAGGTCGTGTGCATCTGTACCAAACATGACATACCCTATTTCGTCATAGGCGGAACGGCTATTGGCGCACTGTACGACAAGGCCATATTGCCGTGGGACGACGACATCGATATCGGTATGAAACGCGACGATTACGAACGTTTCCTGCGTGTGGCTCCCGAGGAGCTCGGCGACGCGTATTTCCTTTCCTGGATGGGAACCGACCCTCACACTCCCTACCATTTTGCCAAGGTAAAGAAAAACAATACGCTCTTTGTCGAAGACAATTTCAAGACGGTTCCCATGCATCAGGGTATTTTTGTAGATATATTTCCCTTTGACCGTATTCCCGACAACAGATGCCTTCGCCGCATACAGTTCGAAGCGGTTAATTTCTTGAAGTGCTGTCTCATAGGGAAAGAGGTATGGCAATGGAAACATGCCGGTACCTGCCAGATTGCCTCTCCCTCCAACCGGGGAGCGATACCTTGCTGGCTCAACAGAATCGTCGATGTGCTGTTTACCAAGAAGGCGATTTATAAAATGATGAAGGTGGCTTCGACGTGTTTCAACACCTCCCGTACGGCCTATTACAACCATGTCATCACCCGTACCGACCATATTTCCTGCCGCGACATCGATTGTCTCGAAACAGTCCCGTTTGGCCCGTTGCATCTGAAAGCGCCAGTCCGTCTCGAAGCCTTCTTGCGGTATAACTATCCGACTCTCCACCGGTATACCGACGAAGAACTGGACAAACGCTTCAATCACTATCCGCTCATTTTGTCTTTCGACGCAAAAGGCGACGGACTGGAAGATTGGAATAAAAAGTAATCGGGGACCGAGCCGAGAGTTGGCCCGGTGGCAGAGTCTCCCGTTTATCTCAGTGCAGCGACGATACGTTCGCAGGCGTGTCCGTCGCCGTAGGGGTTGTAGCTTTCCGACATTTTGCGGTACACCTCCTGGTTGTGCAGCAGTTGCGACACGTTCTCGACAATGGCATCGGCATCGGTACCTACCAGTCGCACGGTGCCGGCTTCGACGGCTTCGGGCCGTTCGGTCGTGTTGCGCATCACCAGTACCGGTTTGCCGAGCGAGGGAGCCTCTTCCTGTACGCCGCCGCTGTCGGTGAGCAGCAGGGTGGAGTGTTTCATGGCGTAGACGAAGGGCAGGTAGTCGAGCGGCGAGATGAGGTAGATGTTGGGTGTGCCCGACAACAGTTCATATACCGGCTTTTGCACGTTGGGATTGAGATGTACCGGGTAGACGATGTCCATCTCGGGGTGTTCTGCGGCGATTTGTCGTATGGCCTGGCAGATGTGCAGGAAGCCGTCGCCGAAGTTTTCCCGGCGGTGTCCCGTCACCAGAATGTAGGGACGCTGGCCGACGGTGTAGCCTTTGGCTTGCAGCTCGCCGATAATGGAATTCTTGATGTATTGGTTCTCTTCGATGATGTTTACAGCCATGAGCAGGGCATCGATAACCGTGTTTCCGGTAACGAAAATCTTCTCGTCGGCAATGTTCTCTTGCAGCAGGTTACGGCGCGATTTCTCGGTCGGGGCGAAGTAGTAGGAACACATGCGGTCGGTAACCTGGCGGTTCATCTCTTCGGGCCAGGGCGACTGCATATTGTAGGTGCGCAGGCCGGCCTCGACGTGCCCGATGGGAATTTGGCGGTAGAATGCGGCCAGCGAGGCAGCCATCGACGTGGTGGTGTCGCCGTGTACCAGTACGATGTCGGGGCGGAAATCGTTGAACACTTCGCGCAGTCCCAAAAGTACGCGTGAAGTGATATCGAAAAGGTCCTGGTTGGGAGCCATGATGTTCAGGTCGTATTCGGGAACGATGCCGAAGACCTCCAACACCTGGTCGAGCATCTGACGGTGCTGGGCAGTAACGCATACTTTGGTTTCGAAATGTTCCGGCTCTTTTTGCAGAGCTTTTACAAGGGGAGCCATCTTGATGGCTTCGGGGCGGGTACCGAATACAAGCAAAATTCTTTTCATGGTATATCTATCACTGTGGCGGCGGAAGTTTTTTTACTTCCGGATACCGCAGAAGTCCAGTTCTATTTTGTTGGCATCTTTGGCGATGCTCAGGAACGGGGTGTGGCGCACAAGCCATACGATGATGTCGGCTTTGGCGTAGGCCTCGTTGCCGTCGGTGAGGTTGAAGCTCGGGTGCGACGCAATATTGGGTTCAACAATCAATACATCGGCCCGCGATTCGGTGATGATGCGCGATACGATATATTTGGCGGGCGATTCCCGCAGGTCGTCGATGTCGGGTTTGAAGGCGAGACCCATGCAGGCAACAACCGGTTCGCGGCCGTTTTTCTCGACAAAGGCGCGGCAGGTATCCAGAACCTTGTTGGCACACCAGTCGGCTTTGTAGTCGTTGGTCTCGCGGGCCCGCTTGATGAGTTGGGCCTGTTCGGGATAGTCCGACACGATGAACCAGGGGTCGACGGCGATGCAGTGGCCGCCCACGCCGCAACCCGGTTGCAGAATATTTACGCGGGGGTGTTTGTTGGCCAGCTCGATGAGTTCCCATACATTGATACCGGCTCTGTCGCAGATAATCGACAACTCATTGGCAAAGGCTATCTGCGAGTCGCGCGAAGAGTTCTCGGTGAGCTTGCACATCTCGGCTGTGCGGGCATTGGTGCGATGCAGCTTTCCCTGCACGAATGCCGAGTAGAACTCGATGGCCTTATCGGTCGATTCGGGGTTGATGCCGCCGATGACCCGGTCGTTGTGTACCAGCTCGTAGAGGGTGTTGCCCGGCAGTACCCGTTCGGGACAGTAAGCAATGAATATCTCACCTTTCAGTTCGGGTCGCATGCGGTAAATGAGTTCGGCCATGCGTTCGGTGGTGAGTACGGGAGAGGTCGATTCAATGACAAAAAGATCTCCGGGTTTCAAGTAAGGAATGACCGAACGGGTTGCCGATTCCACATAAGTCATGTCGGCCCTGTGGTTCTGCTTGAACGGGGTGGGAACAACAATGAAAAAAGCATCGGCGGTTTCGGGTTGAGCTACGGCGCGTAAGTGCCCACTGGTGACGGCTTCTTTGACAACACGGTCCAGCTCGGGCTCAACGATGTGAACTTTTCCTTGGTTTACCGTTTCAACAACTGCGGGGTTTACATCTACCCCTACAACTTCATAACCGTGATGGGCAGCTACGGCCGCTGTGGGCAATCCGATATATCCTAATCCTAAAAATACGACTTTCTTCATCTTGACTTTCAATGACTCTGTTGTGTGGGCGTGCGTGGTTGAGTGCCTTTATAGGCGGTGAGATGGGCGACGCACGATTGCTCTGTGCAATAAAATGGTGCAAAATTAAAAATAAAATGCGACTTTCATCTTTTTTCAAATCAAAAAAAGGTATTTTTGTCATGTTAAAATAGAGGGGAGAATGAGAGTCCTGATAATCAACACATCGGAACGTGACGGCGGAGCTGCCGTAGCTGCCGGCCGTTTGATGGAAGCTCTGCAAAATAGCGGGGTGGAAGTGAAGATGGCTGTGAGAGACAAGTCTACCCATAATCCCGATGTGGTGACGGTGGGTAACCCCAGTCTCATGCGATGGCGCTTCTTGTGGGAGCGCATTGTCGTGTGGGTGGCCAATCGTTTTTCGAAGCGGCATCTTTTCTCGGTCGATGTAGCCGATGCGGGAGTCGACATTACTTCTCTGCCCGAGTTCGAGCATGCCGATGTGGTGCATCTGCATTGGGTCAATCAAGGCATGCTCTCGCTCCGCGATATCCGCAAGATTCTCGATGCGGGAAAGCCTGTCGTGTGGACCCTGCACGACTTGTGGCCCTGTACGGGTATTTGCCATTATCCTGGGCAATGCACCCGTTTCAAGGAGGAGTGTCACCACTGTCCCTATCTGAGGGGCGGGGGAGGGGCCGGAGACCTTTCCCGACGGGTCTTTCGCCGCAAGGCGAAAATCTATATCGGCCGCTCCGTACACTTTGTGTCGTGCAGTCGGTGGCTGGGTGAGATGGCCCGGCAGAGTGCCCTCTGTCGGCAGCAGTTGGTGTCGAGCATACCTAATCCTATCGATGTGTCGCTTTTTGCTCCGGCCGACAAGGATACGGCCCGTCGTCGGTGCGGTTTTCCAACAGATCGTAAAATCCTGCTTTTCGGGTCGGTCAAGATTTCCGATGAACGCAAGGGCTTTGCCTATCTGGTCGAGGCCTTGGAGATACTCCTTCGCACCTCGCCCCAACTAAAAGACGAGTTGTCCGTAGTGCTGATGGGCAAACGTCCGCCCGAACTCGACGGTCGCCTGCCGGTTGCTTTCTACGCCACGGGTTATATCGACGATACGGCCCATCTGACCGATATCTGCAATGCTGCCGACCTCTTTGTCATTCCTTCGCTCGAAGACAATCTGCCCAATACCGTCATGGAAGCCATGGCTTGTGGTGTGCCCTGCGTCGGGTTCGACACCGGAGGTATTCCCGAGATGATAGACCATGGCCGCAACGGTTATGTCGCCCGGTACAGGTCGGCCGAAGATTTTGCCCATGGCATATACACCCTGCTCTATGAAGTCGACTATCCCGCTTTCTCGCAGGCGGCAAGAGACAAGGTGCTGTCGGCCTATGCCCCCGAAGTTGTGGCAGACCGATACATGACTCTCTACCGGGAAGAGATTGAAAAGAGACGGTCGGGAAGTTGAAAATCAAATCGGCACACATTTCCCCGTTTCACTTATTATGCTTACCTTTGCAGGTGAAAAAAATAACATTATGGCCGATACTGTTGCACAATTTGAGAAAGTCATATCCATCTGCCGGGATCTTTTCTCCCGCAAACTCGAAGATTACGGCGCTTCGTGGCGTATTATGCGCCCCTCGTCGCTGACTGACCAGATATATATCAAGGCCAAACGCATACGGAGCATCGAAGAAAAAGGTACGTCGATGATCGACGAAGGCATACGCTCCGAAATCATAGGTATTGTCAATTACGGTATCATTGCTCTCATTCAGCTCGAACTGGGCTATACCGACCATGTCGACATCTCCAACGAAAAGGCTCTCGAACTCTATGACAAGCACATGACCGAGACCAAAAACCTTATGTATGCCAAGAATCACGACTACGACGAGGCGTGGAGAGGTATGCGTCCTTCGTCGTATACCGACCTGATACTCATGAAAATATGTCGTACCAAGCAGATTGAGAATCACGACGGCCGCACGCTGGTCTCCGAAGGTGTCGATGCCAACTATATGGACATGATTAATTATTCGCTTTTCGGATTGATAAAAATCGAATATGGAGAATAAAACGGCACATACCCTCTGGCAGCGTAGAATAGAACCTGTGCTTGTCGTGCTGGCGCGTTTGGTCGTCGGTGCGACATTCGCCTTTTCGGGGTTTGTCAAGTCAATCGATCCGTCCGGTACATCGTTGAAGATAAGAGAGTACCTCGAAGCCTTTGACCTCGACTTTGCACTGCCCATAGCCTTCTTCATTGCCGTGTGCCTGGGGGTATATGAATTGATATTGGGCGTTAATCTCCTTTTCGGTTCCTACCGTCGCGTAACGTCGGTGTTGCTGTTCCTCACGATGCTCGTCATGACGCCGCTCACGTTGTACTTGGCGCTGGCCAATCCCATCAGCGATTGCGGCTGTTTCGGTGAAGCTCTCTATCTCACCCATTGGCAGTCGTTTGCAAAGAATATCGTGTTGCTGCTCTTGTCGATTGTATTGTTGTGTGGCAACCGGCGTATCCGCAGTGTCTACCACAAAGAGATACAACCACTTACCCTTTACTTCGTGCTGTTTTATGCCGTAGGCATTTCGATGTATGCCTATTACTATCAGCCCATTCTTGATTTTCGGCCCTATAAAGTGGGTACCGACATCAAGGCTGCTCTTTCTCTCGATGCGTTTGATATGCCGCGTTATCTCTACCGTAACGGCGACCGGCTGGAAGAGTTTGCTGCCGATGACCTGCCTACCGACACGGCTTGGCATTTTGTGGAACGAGTAGAGTCGGCCGTGCCCTCATCGTCGACAATTCGTAATTTTGTCATTTACGATGGGGAAGACGATATTACCGAGGCGATACTTTCCGACCCCGGATATACATTCCTCATACTCTCTCCCTCCCTTGCCGTGGCTGAAAGCAGTGCCATCGACAAGATTGACGAACTCTATGATTATACCCGGGAATATCACTACAACCTTTATTGTCTTACCGCATCTACGTCGGAAGAGATTGTTGAGTGGCAAGACAATACCGGGGCCGACTATCCCTTCTATTCCATGGATGCGTCGACCCTTCGGACGATTATGCGGGGTAATCCCGGTATTGTGCTTTTGCACGACGGTGTTATTATAAAGAAAGTGCGGCCGGCTCATCTGCCCGGTGAGGCGGAATGGAATGCTCCCATCGACCAACTGCCGTTCGGTCAGTTGTCGCCTTATACCCATCTACGCCCACTACTGACTTTGCTGGTCATCTTTTTCGTACCGATGCTCCTGCTCCTGCTTACCTCAAAGACAGTCGAGGCCTATGTTGTGCAAGCCAGGGTGCGCCGGGTGGCCCGCCTGCGTAGAATGCGGGAGAAACTGTTGGAGAAGAACCACAAAAACAACGAAAAGAAACCCATATAAATATTGTTTGTATTATGAGAAAAAACATTGTAGCAGGGAACTGGAAGATGAACAAAACCCTGCAAGAAGGTTTGACATTGGCAAAAGGTATTGAAGCCGCATTGGCAGGTAAAAAAGTAAATTGCGATGTGATAATCGGTACTCCGTTTATACATCTTGCATCGATTACTCAGACTATTGATACCACTAAAATAGGCGTTGCTGCCGAGAACTGTGCCGACAAGGCTTCGGGTGCCTATACCGGAGAGGTATCGGCTGCCATGGTGGCTTCTACCGGTGCTAAATATGTGATCTTGGGTCACTCCGAACGTCGTGCCTATTATCACGAGACTCCCGAAATTCTTAAAGAAAAAGTGCTTCTCGCACTGGCCAATAATCTGACGCCCATCTTCTGCATCGGTGAGGTACTTGAAGAACGTGAAGCCGGAAAACACTTCGATGTGGTAAAAGCCCAAATCGAAGGTTCTCTCTTCAACCTCTCGGCCGAAGAGTTTGGAAAAATCATCTTGGCTTATGAACCCGTGTGGGCCATCGGTACCGGAAAGACGGCCACTGCCGCTCAGGCTCAGGAGATGCACGCGTTTATCCGTCAGACCTTGGCCGATAAATACGGAAAAGAGGTGTCCGAAAACTGCTCCATACTTTACGGCGGAAGCTGCAAACCCTCCAACGCTAAGGAACTGTTTGCCAACCCCGACGTCGATGGTGGACTCATTGGTGGAGCCGCTCTCGAAGTAGAGTCGTTCATGGGTATTATTGAAGCATTTTAAAAACAGCTAATCTCCAAGGGGAACAGAACGATACAATCGTCCTGTTCCCTCGCTTATTCTATCCGCTATGACACTAAGAACATTCCTCCTTCCCATACTCCTTGCCGTCTGTGGTACTTTTACGGCGCAAGCACAGGCATACAGTATCGACACGACGATTGTGCAATCGTTGGGCCGTTCGTTAAACGGCGCCCGTGTTGTGTTGCATCAAGACTCTGTTCTCGATATGCGACTCTCCCGTAACAGCGGTACGTTGAAAGTCGACAAAGATGGAAATATCGCCACGCAGGGCTATCGCATACAGCTCTTCTCCGACAATAAACGCAACTCCCGTGAAGAGGCCGAACTGCGTTCCGATGTCGTAGCACAGGATATGCCTCAGATACCTATTTATGTAACCTATCTTTCGCCTTTCTGGCGGCTGCGTGTGGGTGACTATCGCACATATGAAGAGGCCAACACGCAAATGCAGTTGTTAAAGAAAAAGTTTCCCAAGTATTCGGTCGAGATGCGTATCGTTAAAGACGAAATCGTATTGCCGTTATATAAAGAATAATTCATGTCCGACAGTATACAGAACCTCACCGACGACCAGCGTGTAGAACAGTTGGCCGCCCATTATAAAGCCATACTCGAACTTTTGGGAGAAGACCCTGCCCGTGAAGGTCTGGTGAAAACTCCCGTACGCGCAGCCAAAGCCATGCTGGCCCTTACCTCGGGATACCGTAAATCGCCCGAAGAGATTATCAAGTCGGCCCTCTTCAAGGAAGAATACGGTTCGCGCGGACAGATCGTCGTCGTAAAAGATATTGAGTTTTACTCTTTTTGTGAGCATCACATATTACCTTTCTTTGGGAAGGCCCACATTGGGTATGTACCCGACGGTTGCGTAACCGGTCTCAGTAAGTTGGCCCGGCTTGTCGATGCCTTTGCCCGCCGCCTGCAATTGCAGGAGCGACTCACCTCGGAGATATGTGAGAGCTTGCAGACGGCACTCCATGCGCAGGGGGTCATCGTGGTCATTGAGTCGCGTCATCTTTGTATGCAGATGCGCGGTGTAGAGAAGCAGGGTGCCATAACAACAACCAGCTCTTATACCGGCGTATTTGAAGATTTGTCGCGGCGCGAAGAATTTTTTGCCTTGATAGGCCGACGGTAAAATGCTCATTTATAAGATAGTCTAATTTTTTTTGAAGAAAATTATCTCAACTATTTGCACAAGTCAAACAACCGTCGTATATTTGCAACCGCAAACGCGAAAATAGCTCAGTTGGTAGAGCATAACCTTGCCAAGGTTAGGGTCGCGGGTTCGAGTCCCGTTTTTCGCTCCAAGAAAATTCTTTGACATATTGAAATGCGAAAATAGCTCAGTTGGTAGAGCATAACCTTGCCAAGGTTAGGGTCGCGGGTTCGAGTCCCGTTTTTCGCTCCAATCGTTTTACGAAGTTCTCGAGCCCAAATGGCGGAATTGGTAGACGCGCTAGTTTCAGGGACTAGTGTTTATTGCGAACGTGCAGGTTCGAGTCCTGTTTTGGGCACCTTCATATAAAACGTATTTTGTCCGGGTGGTGAAATTGGTAGACACGCTACTTTGAGGGGGTAGTGATCATTGGATCGTGTGAGTTCGAATCTCATCTCGGACACCAACAAAAAGGCATTGTAACATTTACAATGCCTTTTTCTGTATTAACCCACCCAATAAAGTTTCAGAAATGGTTGTTCTGCGATTTCTTTATCAGTGGCTTATTGTCATGCCCATCATGGTTGTGATTACCATACTTACGGCACTTGTCACCATAGTTGGTTGTTTTTTGGGCGATCATCGGGTGTGGGGTTATTACCCCGGGCTCATCTGGTCGCGCTTGTTCTGTATTGTTTCCTTGGTGCGGGTTGAGGTCCGTGGCAAGGAAAAACTCGACAGCTCCACTTCTTACGTTTTTGTGGCCAATCATCAGGGTGCTTACGACATATTTCTTGTCTATGGCTATCTGGGACATAAATTCAAGTGGATGATGAAAAATTCCTTGCGGCATATACCCTTTGTAGGAGCTGCTTGCGCTGCGGCCGGATTCATCTTTGTCGATCGTTCGGGTAAGGGGCTGCGTGAGACTCTGGCCGCCGCCGAAAAGATACTCACCCGCGGCATGTCTCTGGTAGTCTTTCCTGAAGGTTCGCGTACGCCCGATGGTCGTCTGCATCGCTTCAAGAAGGGTGCCTATCAGATAGCCGACGACCTCTCTCTCCCGGTTGTACCCATGACCATTGATGGTTCCTATCGAGTTTTATCGAAAAACTCAAAACTCATACGTCCCGGAAAAATTACCCTTACGATACATGAGCCCGTCTATCCGGGGGTCGATGGTCATTACGATATGGACTCTCTTATTGATACAACCTATAAGGCTATTGAGTCGTCATTGCCTCAGTAGAGTTGAATTTCTAATAAAAGTTAATTGGCGAAAAAAAGCTACTGCAAAGCGTTTGTAATAAAAAATAAATTTGCACCTTTGCAGTCGAAAATTGCCCGGTGGTGTAATGGTAGCACTTCGGATTCTGGTTCCGCCTGTGAGGGTTCGAGTCCTTCCCGGGCAACAATTTTCAGAGACAGAGGGTCTTATCAAACTTGATAAGACCCTCTGTCGTTTTATTACCCTCCTCTTATACGGGAGAAATATGCTCAATAGCAATATCGGCCGAAGGGAATATTGTTTCTTGATCCGCCTCTTTTCCGCGGGGGTAAAAGTGTGTGGGGGGATCACCGCGAGGTGTTGAAACCGAAAATCCGGGTGTAGTAGCCGTCGTCGGTGCGCATGTACTGGCCGTATGGGTTGGTTGCGTCGATATCGCGTATAGAGAGTGGCGTACGATAATAGGCTTTGTCGGAGGCGGTGTGAAAGTAGATGTAGCACTTCATGAGGTCGGGGGTGTCGCGAATAATGGCTTCGGCAGATTCTTGGGAGACAGGGCGGGGGGTATAAATGTGGGTAAAGTCGTTGTCGTCGGAACAGAATATGCGGCAGGGCATGCCTTCGTATTCGTTCTCGCACAGGCGGGTGTGAACCTGTATCGTAATGGTCGACTTGACGAGTGCGGGGGGCGGTGTGATTTTTTTCTTGAAGGCTTTGGCTCCTAAGATGAAGAGGTAGATGAAAGAGGCCAGGCCAATGATGTTGATGAAGGTGTCCATGGGGAGGTGTTGTGAGGGTTTGACGGTGAAAGGTAGGAAAAAACAGAGAGGTGTCAGCTCGGGGTATCGAAACCAAAAATCATGATCCAGGTGTCGTTGCGGCGCAGGTACTTGCCATAGGCAGATGTGGAGCTGATGTCGAAATCTTTGACGCCCATAGGGCAGTCGGGACGGTAGAAATTTGCGTCGGGGACAATATGAAAATCAGCACTTCCCGTGATAATGTTTTCTTGCTTGTCGCTGATAAGGTACTCTTGCTTGTCGCGGATAAGGGCCTCGGCTTCGTCGCGGGTGAGCCGACGGGGCGTGTAAATATTTGCGAAATATTCACAGTAAATTATGCGGCAGGGCATGCCGGCGATTTCGCCCAGATGGGTGTTGCGAGGGGGGGTGTAGTCTTGGAGAAAAGGGTCGGTGGGGGGCGGTGTGATTTTTTTCTTGAAGGCTTTGGCCCCGATGATGAAGAGGTAGATGAAAGAGGCCAGGCCAATGATGTTGATGAAGGTGTCGGTGCTTATAAAAAGCACCCCGCCCTTTGCACGATATGGAATTTAGAAATTGTATTGCAGACCGAGGGCGAGAACCTCTTTGAATTGCACCTTGGCACATTTGCCTTGTCCTATGATGTTGCCTGCGGCATCTTTCAGGTCGTAAGCAAATTTTATGTCGTTGTCGTAGACGAGGTTGGTCGAGACCGAAGCCGATAACCATTTGTTGATGGTCATGTTTATCTGTACGTCCCATGAGACATCAATGTTACGGGCTTCTTTGCCACGCATGTAATCCGAGAAGAGATTGAGCCGGGAGTAGAGATTGACGTTTTTCATGATATCGTAGTTGAGCTCGACTTTGAGGTTGGCACCCATTTCGTTGAGTACGTTGTTCCCTTCTTCCACGCCGAAGGCCCCTTGCTGGGCGAGGGCATCGTCGAGAACAAAGGTGCCTTTCCAGGTAACGGGAGTGAACACGGCCGAGACAATGGGTGCTGGCGTCCAGGTGATACCGATACCGGCCGACAGGTATCCGGGGGCCATGAAGCGCGATACAAAGGTGCGATCGTTGCCATCACCATATTGATATCCGTTGGAGAATTGCGACTGATAGGTGAAGAAAGCACTTATGTAAAGAGACTTCTCAACCTGGAAACCGTAGTTGGAGTTAAGATAGATTTTATCGGTGGTTTTTTTCAGTGGAGCGTCGCCTGTCTGGTTGAAACCGTAGTTCAGTTCGAGACGGTTCTGCCACAAGTGTTTGTCGTTTTTATAATCGGCCTGATAGGTAAATTGGGCGTCGAGAGCCAAAGCATTCTCTCCACCTTGAGCCCAGTTGGTGAAACTCGATTGGGTGAATTTAAGACCGACATATCCGGCTTTTGTCCATGGAGATGTTGTTGTCTCTTGGGCTGTGGCGACGAAGGCAGCCATGGTGAGCCCGACGATGAGGAGATTGAGTCGTTTCATAGAAAATAGGTTAATGATGCTTCATTGCAAAAATATGTAAAATATTTTTAGTTGTCGCATGATGTTAAACAAAAAGATAATATATTTGTTCTTACTTCGCATATTGTAAATGAGCGAAGGATTCTTTAAGATAGAGTTTTAACATTAAAAATCAACGGATTATGAAAAAGTACAAATGCAGCGTATGTGATTGGGTATATGATCCTGCTGTGGGTGATCCCGAAGGTGGTATTGCCCCCGGAACCGCTTTTGAAGATATTCCCGAAGATTGGGTATGCCCTCTTTGCGGTGTAGGAAAAGATATGTTTGAAGAGGTTGACGAATAATCACCATATTCGATAAATACCTATACACGAGAGCCTCTGCTATGTAAAGCAGAGGCTCTTTGGTTTGTATCGGGGCGCCAACTTGGAATAAAGATTCTCCGTGATGGACTTGTTTTCTTGTTGGGTGAGAGACATGAAGGCGGGAGAGAAATTCAAGGTTTTTTATCTTCGTGGAGATGTACGGTGAAGGTAGTTTCCTTACATTCTATCTTGAATGCCTTGTCGGGCTCCATGGGAGGGGTAATGTCAGACTCTGCTTGGGTGTAGTCGTAGTGTGAGACGTACACGCCATTGGCAATCTTATGAGATTTATTGTCGGTAAAGATAGGAGTTTTCTCGTCCATATTTATCAATATTTTGAATATATGTGTGTATCAATTGCAGCACCATCTGTTTGGTTTGAGTGGAATAGCTTGTGTAACATCGGCAGTCAGGAGTAGCCCGGTTTCTTTGACATTTGTCGCCGATATGGAGATAAGCTCGATGTCGGAACAGTATATCTGTGTGGGTTCTGGCTTCTATCATCTTTTTTCAAGCATAATTCATGGATATTCCGCAGAGATGGAAAGTAGTGGCTATGTCGAGGATTGAGGTATCTCATGGTTTCCGACCGCTTCCTGTCGAGATTCGTATCGATGAGTAGGAGGCATCGATATTTCCGTAAGGAGTCTGTGAAAACAAGATTTTCGGTGCTGCTATTCAGCAGTTCTATGGTAGGTAGCAGGGTGTCTGTTGGCAGATGGTCTATGACGTGAACGCCTAAACCTTCGCCACGTAGTATCAGGTTACCTACTCTCTGAATGAGAATTTCTTTCATGGTTCCAACCTTTTTGTCGGGGAGACTGTTTTTTATGGGTCGCCCTTTTGATTTCTCAGTTCGACAATATCGTTTTTTGTCGATGAATTTCTCTACCCGCCTATGGGTATCGATAAATCTCTTTTTAAAAAACAATTTTAAGTCCAAATTGTTTTCTCGGATGGTACGATTTTTGATGCGTATTGATGATAGATGAGGTTGAGATTACGAGCATCAGCAGTAAAGCAGAACAAAAATTTTTTGTATTTGTTATTATAAGCATGCGGCTGTTGCCATAAGTATCGTTGCGTTGCGATAGATGTATGTAGTTGATATTTTGATGGTTAGCCTGTTGTCGTGTCCGCTTCGATACGGATTCTGATGAAATAAAATATTCTTGAATCTATGCATGAACTTTCTATCGCCCTCAGCATTCTCGATTGGGTTGCTTTGGAGGCCATAAAACAAAAAGCCCGAGAAGTCAAAGAGATAGAGTTGGAAGTAGGACGATTGTCCGGTGTTGATGTTTCGGCGCTTATTTTCGCAATGAAAGCGGTGCAACGTTATTCTCCGTTTGAAAAAGCTCGGGTGAATATTGTCGAGGTAGAGCCCTTGTCCGAATGTAAGGGTTGTGGTCGACGGTTTTCTCCGCACTATTCATTAGACGTTTGTCCCTATTGCCATTCGTTTGAGACAGAATTGTTGCAGGGCCGAGAGGTGCGTTTGAAATCTGTTCTTGTTGAATGAAAAAGCGGGTTCTGGCGAGAATGTAATGTCTGAATGTTTGGCCGAATTTCACAGGCAGGAGCCGGGTCGTATAAGAAATAGTTGGAAGTAAAGCCGTTTACAGAGATTTCTCATCAATAAGCAGATAATAGCCTCGAAGAGAACATCGGGCTGTTATCGTGAAAGGCAGGGGCAAGAAATAGATAAACTCAATCGTCGGATAATTTATTTGTATGGAGAGATAAAGATAGTATGAATGTAGCAATACACGCCGAAGATGTTCGGCAGTTTTTCGATGCGCAAAGTCTATTGTGGGACAGCCTCACACGTCGCGATCCTGAACTTTTGCGTTCCCTTTTGGCCTGGTTGCCGTTACGGCCCGGCGATGCTGTTCTCGATGTGGGAACAGGAACCGGTGTCCTGTTACCCTATATTCGAGAAAGAGACCCGCAAGGAGAAATCGATGCTGTCGATCTCTCTCCGGGAATGTTGGCTGTGGCTCGGCAGAAGTACGGCGACGATGAACATATTCATTTCATTTCGGCCGACGTCTCTTCTGAGACTTTGCCACGCCGGTATCAGGCAATTATTCTCTATTCGGTTTTTCCGCATTTGGCTCGTCGTGATGAAACAGTGGCCCATCTGGTCTTTGATTATTTGCAGCCGGGAGGCTATCTGCTTATTGCGCAAACCGAAGGGAGGAGGAGTCTCAATGATAAATCTCGCAACCGATTCAATAGTACGATGCAACGAGATTTGTTTCCAGCCTCGGTGCAAGCCGGTCGTTTCCGGCGCATGGGATTGAATGTTGCCTATGCAGCCGAGTCGCCCTATACCTATTTCATATTACTTTCCCGTTGATTCGGGCGAGGGTTAAGGAACAGCAGGAGCTATCCTATAATGGATACTCCTGCTGTTGTATGGGAACGTAAAGGACAATGTCAGTTTTTCTCTATGGAGTAGTCTTTTATGCCCAAGGAAGCATAGGCTTTTTTTAATTCTTCTTCGTTGTCGCTGATAACGAGCAGTTTGTCACCAGACTTCAAGACGGTATTACCCTTTGGTACAAAGTAATTGGTGTCGCGTTTTACCAGTACGGCCAGCGTGTTGTCGGGCAGGGTCATATCCATCAAGCGGTTGCCTTTTTCCAGGGTCTGGTCATTGATTTCGATTTCCGACATTGACGATTTTATCTCTTCGGGCAGATAGACGTCAAACTCTTTCTTGTCTTTCCCCGGGGCGATAAGGCCCAGCCATTTGGCCATGGATCCAACGGTTGTCCCCTGTATCAGTAGGGAGATGAGGGTAATAAAGAATACGATATTGAATATGAGAGTGGCATTCTCTATGCCTGCTATCATGGGATAGGTGGCAAATATGATGGGTACAGCACCACGGAGACCTACCCATGAAACGTATAGACGTGCACGTGTTGAAAAATTCTTGAAGGGAAGCAGGCAGAAAAATACCGAAATAGGGCGTGCCAATATAATCATGAAAATTCCGATGGCAAGGCCTATGCCGATAATTGGCGGAAGTTGGCTTGGGGTAACCAATAGTCCGAGCGTGAGGAACATGACAATTTGGAAGAGCCAGGTAAGCCCTTCAAAGAAGGTTTCCATGCTTCGCTTGTGTACTGTTTTTGAGTTTCCAATGACAAGTCCGGCCAGGTAGACAGCCAAATAACCGTTGCCATTTATCATGTCGGTAAAAGAAAAGATGAAGAAGGTGAACGCCAGCAGCATGATGGGGTAGAGCGACTGGTTCTGTACATTGAGTCGGTTTATGGAAAAAACGGCCAGTCGGCCGAAAAGATATCCCGACAGCGCCCCGATACCCAGCTGTATGAGTAGTGTGGAGATGAAGTTCCAGAAAGAGAATTCGCCCATCTGTATAATTTGTATCAGGATTATGGTGAGCATGAAGGCCATGGGGTCGTTGCTACCACTCTCCAATTCGAGCGTAGGGCGCAGTCGTTCTTTCAGGCTGAGACCTTTGGAGCGGAGAATGGAAAATACCGAGGCCGAGTCGGTCGAAGACATGACGGCTGCCAGTAACATCGACTCCCACATGGAAAGGTTTATATCGGGAATAAGGCCGCAAATAAAATATATAAACAGGCCCGTTATAAATGTTGTCAAGAGCACACCGACCGTGGCCAGCGTTACACCGGGACCAATGACCGGTTTTATGTCTTGAAATTTAGTATCCATACCTCCTGAGAATAGGATAATGCTCAGAGAGATGACGCCGATAAACTGGGCGGCTTTGGGACTGTCGAATTGTATTTGTAGAAATGGCAGGGGACCATCGCACCCGAAAAACATTCCTACACCGAGAAACAAAAGTAATGCAGGGAGTCCGAACTTGTACCCGGTTTTCCCGGCCAAAACGCTGAAAAATAAAAGTATGGCTCCTACAAATACGAAGTTTTCAGGATTTAAGTTCATGGAAGTCTAATTTCTTTTGAAAGGTTAAAGTCAAAGATATTTTTTACTTATAACAAGCTGGAAAAAGAAAATCTCGTGTCAGGTCGTTTTTTCTAAGGAAGAAAAAAGGTCCTGCTCCCGAGAGAGAACTTGCTTACTCTTCGCTTAGAAGATCGGGGCGCAGACGGCGGGTACGTTCGACCGATTGTTCGTGGTTCCATTCGTCTATTTTGCGCTGGTGGCCCGACAGCAGTACATCGGGTACACGCCAACCTTTGTATTCGGCCGGACGCGTATAGACCGGCGGCGCCAGCAGATTGTCTTGAAAAGAGTCGGAGAGTGCCGACTGTTCGTCGCCAATGGCTCCGGGTATGAGCCGCACGATGGCGTCGCACATGATGGCCGCAGGCAACTCCCCACCCGTGAGAACGTAGTCGCCGATGGAGATTTCTCGCGTGATGAGATGTTCTCGTATGCGATAGTCTATGCCCTTGTAGTGGCCACACAAGATAATGAGATTCTCGGCCAGGGAGAGTGTGTTGGCCATCGGTTGGTCAAAAAGTTCTCCGTCGGGCGAAGTATAGATAATCTCGTCGTAGTCTCGTTCGCTTTTCAGTTGTGAGATAGCCCGATCTATCGGTTCTATTTGCATCACCATGCCGGCCGCTCCGCCGAAAGGATAGTCGTCGACCCGTCGATGTTTGTCGGTCGAGAAATCGCGCAGATTGTGAACGACGATTTCGACGAGGCCTTTGTTCTGGGCTCGTTTCAGTATCGATTGGTTCAGCGGACTGTCGAGCAGTTCGGGCAATACGGTGAGGATATCAATACGCATGATGATTTCGATGCACTGTTTTTTCTTGGCTGCAAAGGTACCATAAAAATATGACATAAAGAAGTCTGTCGCAGACAGAATTGTACCGTTTTGTCTTCTCTTTGGGCGAAAAATTCAACGCAAAGTATGTGTATCGACTCTTGTTGCAGACAGAAGATAAATGCAATGTCTTTGCCTAAACTTTTTTGTCAAAGAGGTTGTTCTGTAAGCAAATCTTTATTTCAACCGATTATGATGAAACAGATAGGTAAAATGGCGCTATTGGCTCTGTGTGTCGTGTGCATACAGCCCAGTATGGCTGGAGAGGAGCAGGAGCGTCCCCGGAAAGAGAAAGTTCGACTGGCGATAGTCTCTACCCGAGGAGAGAGTGGCGACGAAGAGATTATAGAAATATTTACCAAAACTCAGCGCCCTCGCTTTCACGACCCGGGTGTACCTCGTTTTGTATTGACCGGCCCGCGCAAGAACTGGGCCCTGGGTGTCGGTGGATATGTACAGGCCAAGGTTGAATATGATTTCGATGGCGTGGTCGACGATATAGACTTTTATCCATCACTTATATCGACCGACAATCCCCGCAACCAGTTTCAGATGGATGCTACGACCTCTACCTTGTTTCTCAAACTGGTGGGACGGGTCGGTTCGCTGGGCCCCCTTGTAGTATATACTGCCGGTAACTGGCGTGGCGACGGAAAGACGTTTGAACTGCAAAATGCCTATGTACAGTTTCTTGGCTTCACGTTGGGTTACGATACCGGTACTTTCATGGACTTGGCAGCCGAGCCGCCGACAGTCGACTATGCCGGCCCCTGTGGCATGACTTATTACCAGACTACGCTTATCCGCTACGAACATACTTTGGGCAAAGGATTCTCGGCCGGCATTGCCGTGGAGATGCCCTTGGTAAATGTGGCGGCCGACTCCTATGTTTCGACGGCACGTCAGACACTCCCCAGCATTCCTGCCTACCTGCAATATGCTTGGAGCAAAGGACAGAGCCACGTGCGGTTGAGTGGAATTTATCGCAGCATGACCTATGCCGACTTGTCTCGGAACAGGAAGTCCTGCCTGAATGGCTGGGGAGTACAGGCTTCAGCCGTTGTGGCCGTGGGTCGGCCGTTGCAACTTTTCATGCAATATGCCTATGGCAAGGGTATCGGTAGTCTTATCAACGACCTCAGCAATTTGAATGTCGATATGGTTCCTTACCCCGAAACTCAGCGTAAGATGCACTTGCTGCCCATGTCGGGCTGGTATGTGGGCGCACAGTATAATATTTCGCCTGCACTTTTTGTGTCGGCTACATACAGTTGCTCGCGGTTGTATACAGAACATTTTTATGCCCGGGAAAATCCCGGAGACTATAAGCAGGGACAGTATCTGGTGGCCAATATTTTCTGGACAGCTATTTCCGATTTTCAATTGGGCGTGGAATATTTACGGGGCTGGTGTACCGATTTTAGAAATCATGTCGATAGGGCCAATCGTATAAATCTTTCGGCAAAGTATAGCTTCTGACCGTCATATCATTGATTCCATTCCCCGGAGTGAGAGCTTTCGTATCGACGGTCGGTAATCTTTGCCGTAGACGGTTGTCTGTTTAGTCGGCTTGTCGGTCAGATTTTAAGAAAATATAAAATGATTTTTGTATGCTCATTCTGGTAGGATGTTTGGTGGCGGGAATCCTTTACAAACGTCGATATTCTCTCGGACGACTCTTCCGTTTCTTACTTTTTTGTGGTATCTTTGCAAAGATAAAAAAGCACCATGAACGAGATCGAAGCCCGTATACGGCAATTAAGAAAAGAGTTGGACGAGCATAACTACAACTATTATGTACTCAATGCTCCAACTATCGACGACAGAGAGTTTGACCGCCTCATGGCCGAGTTACAGCGGCTCGAAGAGGAGAATCCGCAGTATGCCGACCCTCATTCTCCCACTTGTCGGGTAGGCAATGATCACAATCAGGCATTTACCCAGGTGGCACATCGCTATCCGATGCTTTCGCTGGGAAACACCTATACCCGGGATGAGGTGGCTGCTTTTTATGAACGGGTGCAGACGTCATTACAAGAGCCGTTTTCTATCATAGGTGAATTGAAATACGACGGTACCTCCATATCGCTTACCTATGAACACGGAAAGTTGGTGCAGGCTGTTACGCGCGGCGATGGTGTGCGGGGTGACGATGTGACCGAGAATGTAAAGACGATACGTTCCATACCGTTGGTTCTGAGGGGAAACAATTATCCCGACCGTTTTGAAATCCGGGGTGAGATACTCATGCCGTGGACTGTCTTTGAACAACTCAATGCCGAACGTGAACGGGAGGAGGAACCCCTCTTTGCCAATCCCCGCAACGCCGCATCCGGCACCTTGAAATTGCAAAACTCTGCCGTTGTTGCTTCTCGTCGGCTCGATGCCTATCTCTACTATCTTCTGGGTGACAATCTGCCTACCGACGATCATCTTGAAAATCTGCGTATAGCGGCCGGCTGGGGATTTAAGGTTTCCGATGCCATGACGCGTTGTCACTCGCTCGAAGACATGTTTGCCTTTATCGACTATTGGGACGTCAACCGCAAGAATCTTCCGGTGGCAACCGACGGTATTGTCTTTAAGGTCGCTTCTTTGCATCAGCAACGATTTCTCGGATATACAGCGAAATCGCCCCGTTGGGCAATTGCCTATAAGTTCCAGGCCGAACGGGCAGTGACCCGGCTCAACTCCATCTCCTACCAGGTGGGGCGCACCGGTGCGGTGACTCCTGTGGCCAATCTCGACCCCGTGCAACTGTCGGGCACCGTTGTGAAGCGGGCTTCGCTCCACAACGACGATATTATACAGTCGCTCGACCTGCACATTGGCGATTTTGTCTATGTCGAGAAGGGGGGCGAAATCATACCCAAAATTACCGGTGTGGATACCAGTGCTCGTGTCTCGGTAGGAGAAAAGGTGCATTTTATCACCCATTGTCCCGAGTGCGGTACACCGTTGGTGCGTTACGAGGGAGAAGCAGCGTGGTACTGTCCCAATGACGAGACATGCCCTCCCCAAATCAAGGGCCGCATCGAGCACTTCATCAGTCGTCGAGCCATGAACATCGACGGATTGGGTAGCGAGACGGTCGACCTCTTTTATCGCCTGGGCCTCATACACGATGTCGCCGACCTTTATACTTTGCGCGAGAGCGATATTGCCTCGCTCGACCGCCAAGGTGACAAGTCGGCGCGGAACATCATCGAAGCTATTGCCGCCTCGCGCGAGGTTCCCTTTGAGCGGGTTCTCTTCGCATTGGGCATACGCTTCGTGGGAGAGACCGTTGCCAAGAAGCTGGCCAACGCCTTCGGCAGTATCGACAAGTTGGCTGCTGCTACCGAAGAAGAACTTGTGCAGGTCGATGAAATCGGAGTGCGCATTGCTGGCAGTGTGAGAGCCTATTTCTCGCACCCATCGACCAGCCTACTTATAGACCGATTGAAGGCTGCCGGATTGCAGATGGAACTTTCGGCCGATAGACTGGCCCGCCGCACCGACCGCCTGCAAGGAGCCACCGTCGTCATAAGCGGCACCTTTATACATCATTCCCGAGATGAATACAAAACCCTCATCGAAGAACACGGTGGAAAAAACACGTCGTCGGTTTCGTCCAAGACAACATATCTCCTGGCCGGAGAAAATATGGGTCCGGCCAAGTTGGAGAAGGCCACGAAACTGGGCATAAAAATTATCACCGAAGACGAATTCCTTCAACTGATAGGTTCGGAACAATAAAATCGAAAGTCCATGTGGAAATATCTAACCCTGAAATCGATACATCGTCGTTCCTCTCGTAGCCGCAAGACAAGGAAACAACGTTTTGTTCCTTATCGTGAAGCCTCGACGATAGTTGTTTTGGCCGCAGGTCCCGATGCTCGGCTGGCTCTTCCCCTTTTGGAGGCAATGGGCCGAGAAGGAAAGAAGGTCGTCATGTATCATTTCTCTCTGACGCCATCATCGGGTGCTCCGTTTTCGGCTCCGGGAATTGATTTGGTAGAAATATCGCTTTCCGACCTCTATCGGGGTCACACCCGTCCGCGCCCCGAGATACTCCACACTTTCGAGGCTTTACCTGCCGATGTATTGCTCGATCTCACGCTCGACGACTCACTTCCTGTCGCCTGTTTGGCTGCACGCAGTCGGGCCCCGATGCGCCTCGGATTACAAAAGAACGCCCTTGTTCCTGCCGACATTATGCTGCAATTAGAGCCGGAAAAGACAACTGTCGATGGCTTGTTGCAAAATATGCTGTTTTATTGGAAGAATATTGCTGCAAAAAATAATAATTCGTAATTTTACCGCCGAAAAATAGGCACAACACTATAATATGGCACAAATCAATCTAAAAGGCATGGGCGTTGCCCTCATCACACCTTTCCATGAAGACGAAACAATCGATTTTCAGGCATTGGCCCGCCTTATCGAATATCAGATACAGAATGGCATAGATTATCTCGTCGTGTTGGGAACAACGGCCGAGACACCTACACTCACCGAAGAAGAGAAAGCACAGGTACGTGCTTTCGTCATTGAAAAAGTTGCCGGTCGTGTACCCATCGTCCTGGGTATGGGAGGCAACAATACAAGAGCCATTGTCGAGGCTCTGAAAACCGGTAATTTTGATGGCGTTAACGCCATACTTTCGGTAGTACCTTATTACAACAAGCCTTCACAAGAGGGAATATACCAGCACTACAAGGCCATAGCTACGGCTACCAAACTCCCCGTTATTCTCTACAACGTGCCCGGACGCACAGGGGTAAATATGACTGCCGAGACCACGTTGCGCCTGGCCCGCGATTTTGACAACATCGTGGCCATCAAGGAGGCTTCGGGAAATATTACTCAGATGGACGATATCATCAAGAACAAGCCGGCCGACTTCATGGTTATCTCGGGTGACGATGGCATCACTTTCCCGCTCATTACGCTGGGTGCCGTGGGGGTGATTTCGGTCATCGGAAATGCCTTTCCCCGTGAGTTCAGCCGTATGGTGCGTCTCGCCCTCAACGGCGACTATGCTTCGGCACTGACGATACATCACCGCTTTACCGAGCTTTTCAGCCTTCTCTTTGTCGACGGAAATCCCGCCGGAGTGAAATGCCTCCTTCATGCCATGGGATATATAGAGAACCAGTTACGACTCCCGTTGGTTCCTACACGCATCACTACTTATGAGAAAATACGCGACGTGTTGCAGAAACTCAATATTGTTTGCTGATACTATTCGAACCGTTCACCTCATATAATGTTTATCCTAAAAAACTATAACTATGATACAGAGACTACAATCGGTATATCTTTTTCTTGCGGCTGCATTGGTGGCAACGTGTATGTTCATGCCTTTGGTCACCATTATTACACCGGAAGAACCGCTGACTATATCGGCCGTGGGGGTCTATAACCCGGGTGACGATGCAAAACCTCTCTTTGATGTGTGGCCGCTCACCATCGTAACTGCATTGGCAGCCTTACTGGCTTTTATAGACATATTTCTTTTCCGCAATCGCCCGTTGCAAATGAAGGTATGCTATTTTATTACATTCTTACTTATTGCTTTTTATGTAATAGTGGGCATATATGTCTATTACCTGGCCATTAATGGCGAGAGTCTGCAATGGCAGGCAGCACTATCTATGCCGGTTGCGGCTTTGGTGCTAAATTTTATTGCCTATCGACGCATACGGGCCGACGAACGTCTCGTGCGTTCGGCCGACCGTCTGCGTTGACCGCAGCAAAACTTTGTACAGTAAAAGCGCCGCACAGAGATCTGTGCGGCGCTTTTGTATTTCATGTGTAGGGTCGGGGAGGTTACCTATTCGTGCAGCCGTTTTTCGACGTAGGCAAACAGTTTCAGGCGGTCGTCGGGCGTGAACCACACGATGGAATCGTCGCGCCGGAACCACGTCATCTGTTTGCGTGAGTAGACCCGCGTGTTGCGCTTTATCTTTTCGACAGCCGTGGGCAGGTCGTATGTGCCGTCGAAGTAGGCAAACATCTCTTTATATCCCACCGTGTTGAGCGCGTTGAGGTGGCGGTAGGGGTAGAGCCTGCGGGCCTCGGCTTCGAGCCCGTCGTGCATCATGGCGTCGACCCGGCTGTTGATGCGCTCGTATAGTTCCTCCCGCGGTCGGGTGAGGCCTATCTTTACGATGTCGAACGGCCGCTCTTTCCTGGCGTTGGTGCGTAGCGAGGAGTAGGGGCGGCCCGTCATGCGGCATATCTCTACGGCGTGTATCACCCGTTTGGGATTCCGGCGGTCGACCTCCTCGTAGAAGTCGGGGTCGAGCCGTTGCAGTTCTTCGAGCAGAACGTCGAGACCCTCTTCCTCATATTGGGTTACCACGGTACGGCGCACCTCCTCGCTGATGGTGGGTATCTCGTCGATGCCGTTGCACACGGCATCGATATACATCATTGAGCCGCCGGTGAGCAGCAGCGTGTCGTGATGGGCAAACAGCTCCTGCATGAGGGCCATTGCCTCCTCTTCGTAGCAGGCGGCACTGTAATAGTCGGTGAGGGCGAGTGTACCGATGAAGTAATGTGGCACGCGGGCCAACTGTTCGGGCAGGGGGGCGGCCGTGCCTATCGTCATGTCGCGATAGAGTTGGCGGCTGTCGGCCGAGATGATGGGGCACCCCAGTCGTTCGGCCAGTTGCAGGCTCAACTCGGTTTTTCCTACGGCCGTGGGGCCCAGAAGTACGATGAGACTTTTTTTCATGAATAGCGGCGCAGGGCGGGAGATACATTTGAAAAAAGGAGGGGGGAGGCCTTCGGTGGCGACGACCTCCTCCCTCCTTGAATGTCGGGGTTATTTCTCGGCCACCAAGCGGGCAATCTCTACAATCACGTCGCGGGCCTTCACCATCGAGGGGATAGGTATGAATTCGTAACGTCCGTGGAAATTGAGTCCGCCGGCAAAGATGTTGGGGCAGGGGAGCCCCTCAAACGACAGCCGGGCTCCGTCGGTACCTCCGCGCACGGGAACGACAACGGGGGTTACGCCCACGTTTCTCATGGCCTCTTCGGCAAGGTCGACAATGAACATGACCGGCTCGATTTTCTCGCGCATGTTGTAGTATTGGTCTTTGATGTCGAGGCTGGCACAGTCGGGGAACTCCTTGTTGATTTTCCGCACGAGGTGTTCAAACTCTTTCTTGCGACGTTCGAAGCGGTCACGGTCGTGGTCGCGGATAATGTAGCTGAGCGTGGTCTCTTCGACACTGCCTTCGCACGAAACCAGATGGTAGAAACCTTCGTAGCCTTCGGTGTGTTCGGGTGTTTCCCAGCGGGGCAGCATGATGGCATATTGAACGGCAACACGCAGCGAGTTGATCATCTTGTGTTTGGCATAACCCGGGTGTACGTTGCGACCCTTGAAGGTGATGCGGGCCACGGCGGCGTTGAAGTTTTCATATTCGAGTTCGCCGATTTCGCCACCGTCCATCGTATAGGCCCATTTGGCTCCGAAACGTTTCACGTCGAAATGGTCGGCTCCTTGTCCTATCTCCTCGTCGGGCGTGAAGGCGATGCGTATCTTTCCGTGTTTGATTTCGGGGTGGGAGATAAGATGCTCCATGGCCGACACGATTTCGGCCACACCGGCCTTGTCGTCGGCACCCAGCAGTGTCTTGCCGTCGGTAACGATGAGGTCCTGACCGGTATAATGCAGCAGTTCGGGAAATTCGTCGGGACGCAGCACCACATTCTCTTCGGCGCAGAGTACAATATCGCTGCCGTCGTATTTCTCGACGATACGTGGCGAAACTTTTCGTCCCGAGCAGTCGGGGCTTGTGTCGAGGTGGGCAATGAACCCTATCGTGGGCAGTTCTTTCTCGCAGTTGGCAGGAAGTGTCGCCATCAGGTAGCCGTTATCGTCGAGCGAAATATCGGTGAGCCCTATGTGGCGCAACTCCTTTTCCAGCTCTTTGGCAAAGAACATTTGCCCTGGTGTACTGGGCGTCATATTGGTCAGTTCGTCCGATTGGGTATCGAAACTTACATAGTGAAGAAAACGTTTGACAAGACTTTCCATTGTAAAATCGGTTTTTGTAATAGGCATTAATTCGGGTTAAAAACGATGTCGGAACCACCCGCTTCCTGCATCGGAAGCCGGAGAATCGACCTTTCTTTTGTCTCAACAAACAAAGATACGCAAAAAAACGTACATTTGTACCCGCAAACAGACAAAAACAGTATGTCGGGAAATCGCAAAAAACAAAAACGCTCTCTTTGGCGCCGAAGCCTCCCTTTACTGTGGGGGCTCCTGTTTTTTGCCCTCATATTGTGGCTGGCCTACAATCGCACGGAGCAGATAGAGAAACGCCTCTCCACCTCGTTCTCGCTCAGTGAGTGGGTCGCCGAGCGATGGGAGTCGATAAGGCCCCGCCGCGACGCAACACCTTCACACCGGAGGTCATTCCCGCGGGTGGCCCATTACGACTGCTTGGAAATACCGGCCCCGTTTTCCGATGGCCGACCCCATTACACCCGCGAATATGCCGGTTATACACTCTCTTATAATACCGACTGGCATCTGCCCAACTGGGTCGCCTATGAATTGCTGCGCAGCGAACTGAAAGCCCAAGGACCCCGACGCGACGATTTCCGCCCCGACGAATCCATGCCTCTCGACAAACAGGCCTGCCTGGCAGACTATCGCCGCAGCGGCTTCGACCGCGGACACATGGCACCCGCCGCCGATATGCGATGGAGTGCCCAGGCCATGTCGCATTCGTTTTACCTTACCAACATTTGCCCGCAGACCCCGGGGCTCAATCAGGGCGACTGGAAACGCCTCGAAGACAAAATCCGCGACTGGGCTCGCAACGACAGTGCCATAGTCATCGTGTGCGGACCCTTGGTCTCACCCGGCGATACCACCATAGGCCCCCACAAGGTAAAAGTCCCTTCGGCCTATTACAAAGTGGTGCTGTCGCCCTATGCCGACCCGCCCCGTGGCATCGGGTTCATCTTCGAAAACTGCCGCGAACGCCGGCGTCAGCCCCTCGATACCTATGCCGTGACCATCGACAGTGTCGAGGCCCGGGCTCGCATCGATTTCTTTCCCCAACTTCCCGACGATATAGAACAATATGTTGAATCACAATATGACACCCGATACTGGAATTTTTGATACCTTCTCGACCAGTCTGCCCCAAGATACAATATGTGCCGTATCCACACCGCCCGGGGTAGGAGGCATTGCCGTTATTCGTGTCAGCGGCCCCAAAGCCGTCGACATCGTCGACACCCTTTTCCGCCCCAACGGGCAGGGTGCCCCCCTCTCACAGCGTCGCACCCACACCCTCGCCTATGGCGAAATATACAGCCACGAAGGAGCCTTGCTCGACCAGGTCGTCGTCGCCCTCTTCCGCGCCCCGCACTCCTATACCGGACAAGACACGGTCGAGATATCCTGCCACGGATCGACCTACATCGCCCAGCAGATCATACTGGCCCTCATACACAGCGGCTGTCGCGGAGCCGGCCCCGGCGAATTTACCCGACGCGCCTTTGCCAACGGCCGCCTCGACCTCTCGCAGGCCGAAGCCGTAGCCGACCTCATCGCCTCCCGTTCGGCCGCCGCCCATCGCGTAGCCATGAACCAGATGCGCGGCGGTTTCAGCCGTGAGTTGGCCGACCTGCGGGCACACCTGCTGCAATTCGTCTCCCTTATTGAACTCGAACTGGATTTCAGCGAAGAAGAAGTACAGTTTGCCGACCGCCGACAACTCGACGAGCTGGCCTGTAACATCGAAACCGTCATCACCCGCATGGCCGACTCGTTCAGCCGCGGAAACGCCATCAAGAACGGAATACCCACCATCATCATTGGCGAGACCAACGCCGGAAAATCGACCCTCCTCAACGCCCTCCTGCGCGAAGAGCGCGCCCTCGTCTCCGACATACACGGCACTACCCGCGATACCGTCGAAGACATCATCGACCTGCAAGGCATCACCTATCGTCTCATCGACACCGCCGGCATACGCGAGACCCACGACACCGTCGAGAGCATGGGTATCGAACGCACATTCGCCAAGCTCGCACAGGCCGACATCGTACTCTGGCTCATCGACGGCACCCATAGCGACGCCCATGTACAGCAACTCGCTCAGCGCATCGTACCGCAGTGCAAAGAGAAAAAACTCTTCGCCCTCATCAACAAGACCGACCTGCTCACCCCCGCACAGATAGCCGAGAAACAAGAACTCCTGGCCAACCTCCACATAGCACCCGAGCAGATACTCCCCCTTTCGGCCAAGAACAACCGCAATATCGACACCCTGCAAGACGCCCTCGTAGCCCATGCCACACAAGCCACGGCTGCCAACGATACCATCGTCACCAACGTGCGCCATTACGAAGCCCTCGTCCGTGCCCGTCAGTCCATACAGCGCGCCCGTCAAGGCTTGGCCCACAACTACCCCGGCGACCTCCTTGCCCAAGACATACGCGAAACCATGCATCACCTCGGCGAGATCACCGGCGAAATCACCACCGACGAAATCCTCGGCAACATCTTCAAAAACTTCTGCATCGGCAAGTAGGATATTGTAATCAACTGCAACGAATTAGAACCAACTATAATGAAGTCGCTGATTTTCAGCGGCTTTTTTATTTGTCCAAAATCCGGCTGATAGCAGTCGGAGGCAGTTGTCCGCCATATTTTTCTACCGTATTTCTACCACGGAACATTTTCGGGATTTGCCCCGATGTCACGATGACGCAGTAGTTGACGTGTGTTGACAATGGTTTACGTGTATTGACAGATTTGTGGAGAAATAAAGAGATAGAACCTCAAAATAAATTAGAAAAAATATGGAAGTAAGAAAGATTTGCCAATGGTGTGGAAAACCATTCATCGCCAAGAAAACGACGACTTGCTATTGCAGTCATCAGTGTTCCAATCTCGGTTACAAAGAACGCGTCCGGGAACGCAAGCGCGAATTGAAGAAAATGCAGGAACTGCTGCAGCCCAAACAGGCATCCGAGGGACAAGACTTCTTTTCGTTTGCACAAGCAGCCAAACTTATGGGTGTTACTCGTCAGTACATTTATAAGTTGGTCAAAGAAAACAAACTTCGTGCATCCCGCATTAGCGGCAAAAAATCTCTCATCCGCCGTGCGGACATCGAGCTGATGCTGAAAACCAAACCTTACGAGAGTATTAAGCCCAAGGATGATGTCGACATTACCGAATATTATACCGCTGAGCAGATAGCGGAGAAGTACAAGGTAAACAGCAAATGGGTATGGACATATACCAGAGAGCATGATATCCCAAAGGTCAAGATCCGCCAGTTCAACTATTACAGCAAGAAGCACATTGATGCGGCATTTGCCAAATACAAGACGGATGATGCCTTGACCGAATGGTACACTCCCGAAGAAATCGAGAAGAAGTACGGAATGACCCGTGTAGCCATCCGTTCACATGTCTATCGTAACAACATCCCCTCAAAGAAAGAACACGGGCAGATATTCTACTCAAAACTTCATTTCGACCTGTCAAAACAGACTGTCGAAGATGACTCGTCTGAATATTACACCGTACAGGAGGCCATGAAGAAATACAATCTCACCCGGGATTCAGTTTACGGCATTCTGCAATTCCACGAAATAAAACGGGAGAAGAAAGGGCGCTTTGTGCGGTTCCTGAAAGTAGAATTCGACCACATCATGGGAGCCCGTTAGTGACTAAATGTGACCGACTGTAATTATAGGGAAATTATTTCCTGCTGATTATGGTCTGTATAAAAACATTAAGGATTTTCGCAGCAAAAGTCAGTTATAACCATTTAATATTCATCATTATGTCAGAATGCAAAACAGTTACTTTGAGGACACGCCCTTTGAAGAAGGGTATGCTGTCGTTCTACCTTGATTATTATCCGGGCTACCGGGATCAGGAAACAATGAAAACCATCCGTCACGAGGGATTGAACATTTATATCTATGCCAATCCCAGGAACCAGCGGGAACGGGACTTCAACGCTGCGATGTCGGAGAAAGCGGAAGCTATCCGGTGCCGGAGGTTTGAAGCCATCGTGAACGAAAGGTATGACTTTTTCGACAAGCACAAGTACAAGGCCGACTTTCTGGAGTATTACCGGAAGCAGCTCCGCAAGCACGACCAGAAATGGGGATTCGTCTACCAGCATTTCTGCAACTTCGTCCACGGCAAATGCACCTTCGAGGAAATAGACGTTGACCTGTGCAACAGGTTCCGCGAGTACCTTCTAAACGCCAGACTGCTGAAACGGGACGGATATATTACACGGAACTCGGCTTCCGGATACTGGTCCACTTTCAGAGGATTCCTGAAAATCCTCTACCGCAACAGGATGATCAAGACCAATGTCAATGATTTTCTGGAGAAGATCGAGCCGGAAGATGTGGTGAAGGACTACCTGAGCGTGGAAGAGCTGTATTGCCTTGCCGAGACCCCGTGCAAGATACCTGTTCTGAAGACCGCTTCCCTCTTTTCGTGCCTGACCAGTCTGCGGCTCAGCGATGTTCTTTCCCTTTGCTGGGAGGAAATCGTCGACTTCGCTGCCGGAGGAAAATGTGTCCATACCATCACTCAGAAAACCAAGACCGAGGACATCATTCCGATAAGCGATGAAGCATTGGAACTGATAGGCTACAGCCCTGAAAAGACCGGTCTGGTATTCAAAGGTCTGAAACGGAGCTGGACACAGCAGCCGATGAAGGAATGGATCCGTTCTGCCGGAATCACCAAGAACATCACATTCCATTCATACCGCAGGACATACGCTACCCTTCAGGCAGCAGCCGGTACTGATATCCGTACCATTCAAAGCAACATGGCGCACAAGAGCATTACCACCACCCAACGTTACATGAAAGTCGTGGACAGCAACAAGCGCGAAGCGACCACCAGAATCACATTGACAAGGAAGGGCTGATACGGCGGATTCGTGCCTGTTTTATCGGTTAGAATATGATTTTTCGCTGAAAATCATATTCTAACCATATTTTTTCTTAATTCCGGGCTGATTTACTGACATTATTTGCGACTGTCTGCAATCGTGCATCTATTTTTGCCACACTGAAATTTCAAATAACAACAGTTTATGGCAGATAACAACAAATCCACCAAGAAAGCAAGCATTGTCCTTACTGTGCTATGTGTCATTTTCGCAACAGTTGCCACAATATTGTATAAGAATCATCAGATTGGTTCGATTGGCTACTCCGCTCCTGTTGTAATCGGGATCGTTGTTGCAATCCTCTCCTGCGCCGTTCTCCAACGCCTGTTCTACCCATTACTTGCAAAAAGCGGTATTGATTTTTCTTTTGGCTGTAGAGTTTCTCCCAAGACAGATACCGTTGCCTCCGGTATAAATGCTGATACTCCGAATGCACTTCCGCAAACAGACAATTCGGCCAATGTTGTTGTGGTGCAGAGACTCTCATATCTTGAAAAATATGAAGCACGCATGGAAGAACTGGAACGTGCGAAAAAGGAAAGACGGACTGCAATAGTCAGCACCATACACGACTACACCACATACATAATGGCTGAGTTCCTTACCAAAGAGGCACTTGAAACGCTTCATGAGAACATCGAAGCTCTGACTTACGGACAACCGGATCTATACAAACCAATCCGTTCCAGAGAAGACAATCCCATCAAGTCTCCGGCACTAAGGCATTTTGCGTGGAATATCGGAGAGCGGCTTGATATTCCGCTAATCGACAGGGCAAAGTTCATAAAGGAGATATTCCCGCATGAACTGGAAGGTGCGACAATCGAGTATCTTTCCAAGAATCTCAGGGACTCTGTTACAAGCAAAATCAATATCGATGTGCCTGAAAACGGGGACTACCGGTTTGACTGCATGAGAAATTCTGCTGACGGGAAAATTACTTCCTGCTGATTACAATCTGCATAACATCATTATATTGGTTTGCGGCATGTCAAACAATTAAACCGTTTAGTCATGCTAAAAGAAAACCTTACATTCAATGACCTGCCCGAAATAGTAGGCAGGCTGTGCGAAAAGATTGAGAGCCTTGAGAATGCATTGAAAGACAATCTTGCAAAACAGGTTCCGGTCAAAGAAAACCTGCATGTACCCATGACCGTGGAGGAAGTGTGCAGCTATCTCGGAATATCCAAATCATCCTTCTACTACAAAGCCAAGCACGGAGGCATTCCCACCATCAAGCAGGGCAAGCATCTGTTTGTCTATCGTGACGAACTGGACAAATGGCTGGAGAGCGGAAGAAAAGGCCAGATACCTCTGAGCATCGAGGAAGAACACGAGCAGATGCTTGCCGCGACAAGGCATAAGGCAAAACCAAGAGAGCTGTAGGAATATGGAAAAGACGAACAGCAATATTCCTACTCCGGAGGAACTGAAAGCTTACATAGACGAATCGGTCATCAGTGTAACCGGGACATACGAGCAGTCCGCTTCCGTGCTGATGGTGGATGATTCCATCATCGGAACTTTGGGAAATTTCAGTGCGTCCATCGGGAAAGCCAAAAGCAAGAAGACTTTCAATGTCTCGGCCATCGCTGCGGCTGCTTTGACAAATGGCAGGGTGCTGCATTACCGTGCCAGCTTCCCGGAGAACAAAAGGAAGATTCTCTATATTGACACGGAACAGGGCAAAAACCATTGCCAGAAAGTTCTGGACAGAATCCTGAGACTGGCAGATCTGCCGGAAGACTGTGATGCAGACAACCTGATGATGCTGGCACTCCGTAAATATTCGCCCGAAGTACGGCTGGCAATAACGGAACAGGCAATCGGCATGATACCGGACTTGGGACTGGTCATCATAGATGGCATCCGGGACTTCGTCTATGACATCAACTCGCCCGGCGAATCCACCGATGTAATATCCAGACTAATGCGGTGGACTGATGACCGGCAGATACATATCCATACCATCCTCCATCAGAACAAGAATGACGAGCACGCACGCGGTCATATAGGCACCGAACTGAACAACAAGGCGGAAACTATCATGCAGATTGAACCGGACAAGGACGACAAATCCATAAGCGTAGTGGAAGCCCTCCATATCCGTGACCGTGATTTTGAACCGTTTGCTTTCCGGATAAACGAGAAAGCCCTGCCCGAACTGGTGGAGTTTTACCAGCCTCAGAAAAGGCAGCCAGGACGCCCTGCAAAAGAACCGTTCGACCCATACAAGGAAATACCTGAGGATACGCACCGTTCCGCTTTAAACGCCGCATTTGAAGACGGCAATATCAGCAGCTATGACAGCTACCTTGAACGGCTGAAAGAGGGCTACGGACGGCAAGGAATAAAACTGGGGCATAACAAAGCCGTAAAGCTCGCAACATTCCTGAGCAACAAGCGGATGGTTGTCAAAGAAGGCAAGGAATACAAGTTCAACAGGGATTTCCATTATTGAGCCGATACCGCAAAACGCCATTGTTGCGACATTTTCCAGCTTTACTTTATTGTCGGAGTGTAGATATGAGAATAAAGCAAAGCTATGAGGTCGATCCCCAAGGGCACTTTCTGCGTTACGCTTGATTCGAAAATCCTCATGCACGACAGTACACTGCGGTTTTCTCATCTTTGCAAGCCTTGAAATTCCGTCTTTGGGAGTCGGCCTCTTTTCCCCTTATATGTATGCTTGGATCCGGACAATCTCCGCATCGTATGAAATGTGGTATCAATCCGTGTCGGGCTTGCCCGTGTGCCAATAGAATTCCATAGAGGGAGCCTAATACCCCACTCGCCTTTCGGCGGCGGGTGGAGTGCCACTCAAAACAGCAAGCTGGGCACGGGAAAATCATTGTCAGCATTGGACAGGATACGGAAAAGCCAATCTCTCGTGTAGCCGACTATGACACCAGTATTTTTCCCATAACTCCGAAGAAGGACAATCAAGACTTTAACCCAGTTGCTATGATTTGAGAAAATAGCTACGGCAGGCGTAAAAACACATCATCTAAAACTAGGATAAATCAGCGATACTTAAGTGCGATATCTCCAACAAAAACTCCTGATCCATTCGACAGGAATATCGGACAGTCCAATGCTTTGCCTATTGGATATGCTGTTGATTTTGTCTCCCCTATTTTGAGTCAATTCATCATGTCCATAGCCAAACCCGCTATCAGAATCAAGTTACTAATGTCCAATGCGCATACCACATCCTCACCTACAAAGATTGGCTTATGCTATGGCAGACTTCTATCATGGGCTTTGGCAAATGAGATTTCGTAAACGGATAATCTTTGCCATAAATGCAATTTGAGAATCCGGCAGACACTAAATCACTATTTGGTAAAGAGAATTAATGCATCTGCACAATATGTTCAAATCAACAATGTCTGAAGTCCATCCCAGTACTTTGCTCAAACTGGCAGCAGCGTATTAGGAACAAATGAAAAGCCTGATTAAATCTGGAAAATTTCACCACTAGGATTCAACTTAAATCTAAATTGTTTGCATGGTGGAATCCCTAATTTTGTATAAGCCCAAATAATAAACAAAGGTTCTCCTAAATCCATATTTATCGTAGCTATATAAATCTCTTTAATTAAAGGATCTTGCTTAACTATCTCCAAAGCATCTATCAATTTACATTTATAAGAATAAGCTTCTTCTCCTAATATGTTTTTCGGCAAAAGAAGACGGTCTATATCATAATCAACATCATTAGCGATGTATTTAGGGGAATCTGCATACTTATCTTCAATCTTATTGGGTTTAAATTCATATGAATTCTTTACTAACTCCATTCTATAATAATTCAGACCTCTACCTTTGAGTTTGTTCATGATTAAATCAACTTCACTATCATTCATGCGATACCCAAAATATATACCTGTAACTGCTCTATAATCAATATCAAAAAGACCTTTCTTTTCAAATATCAAACGATATTCTTTTTCATGCTTCCAAGATAGTGATTTTGTCCCAAGATAAGTTTTAAGAAAGCTAATAACAGTTGGAATATGAAGATATGAGATATCAGTTTCTGGAATACATTTTACATAATCTACTTCAAAATCATATACAAGTTGAAAATAGGCATTATGATTAAAGCTATGTTTCAATATATCTATATCATATTCAATTGCAAAACCAGAATGTCCACTTGCATAATATGCCCAGAGCAACTCATTGTCATTATTTTTACTTAACGAATATACGCCTACATTTTTCAACTTATCCAAAAGTGAATAATATTGTTTTCTCACCTCTGAAGAATAATCTTCATATAAATTAAAAAAATTCTCGATTAAAGTATCATTATACAAACCTTCTGTAGGATCATTCAATTCATCTTTAGTTGGGAGGTAAATCTGATTGTTAACAATGGTATTGACATCTCGCTCAAAAATGGAATTACCATTTTTGTCTAATATTCCTATCCCACTTCGATATTTATAACCTTTTAACATATTGCGAATGCTATAATTATGCAGAGACAAATTTAATATAAAACGACTTATAGAGTATAATTGTAGTTGAATGATTTGGTTTTAATTAAGAATATGACAGCAAACTACTTACTTTTAAGAAAAAAATACAATGTCACCTTAATTGGTATAACCAAGCAAGATGACATTTGTGCGATGAGACATGAGAATAACTAACTCTTATTACTTACCCAATGATTTGAACATTTTAGAAATGCAACGTTTCTTCTGTTCCATATTGGGATGGACGTAAAGGTTGAGCGTGGTTGAAATGTTGGAATGACCTAACAATACGCTGACGGTTTTATAGTCGCATCCGGCTTCAATACAGCGGGTGGCGAAGCTGTGACGCAGACCGTGATATTTCAATTTGGGGATGTCGAGCTTCTCCATCAAGCCGTTGTAGTAATTGCGGTATGTGCGTGGCTCTGTCGGTCGTTCATCATTGGTTAGCACATAGAAATCTTCATTGACCACCTTTTTCAACGGTTTAATCATGGCCAACAACTCCTTGCTCATAGGTATTTCGCGGCAGGAGTTTTTGGTTTTAGGCGTGTTGATGACGAGTTCCGTATACTTTTTCTCTCCCTCAATAATATAGATGCGCTCAATGGTGCGGCTTACTGTTATTGTGCCCTCCGTTACATTGATGTCGCTCCATTTCAATGAGCAAATTTCTCCAATGCGCAGCCCGGTACTAAGACTAATATAGATGCCAAGCCCGGTAAAAGTGAAGTGGCTTTGGATGTAGTTTAGTATCTTTCTATGATTGGCGACAGACAGCACTTCCAGTTCCTTGTTGGTGGAGGTCGTGGGGTACTTTATATCCCATTCATAATAGGTCATCCACTCATTTTTGACCCCGAATTTCATCACCATTTTAAGGACAATCAGAATGTCCTTGATGGTTTTGACACTCAAACCACGTTCCAACTTTTGCAAGACGAAAGCCTGCACTTCCTGTTCGTGGAGCGAATCACCATCTCCGAAGTAAGGAAGAACGTGGTTCTCCAAGATTAACACATAAGCCGCCATTGTGGACTGCTTCACATAAGGCCGCTTGTATTCTTTCCAAGCCGCCGCAATTTCTCTAACTGTTTTATGAATCATGATTTCTAAATAATTGGTTCTTATAATTAGAGAAATATAGTGTGCGATGTTCCGGCTTTGCGATTCCCGGAGTTTACGGATGAATGGATGCCTAAAACAATAAATGATTTAGCAACTGTTTTAGGTGGTGGCACACCAGACACAACTATAAAATCATATTGGGATGGGAATATTCAATGGTTTACACCGTCTGAAATTGGCAAAAGCAAATACGTATCCTTAAGTTCGCGCACTATTACTGAAGATGGATTGAACAATTCCAGTGCTAAACTATTACCGTCTTATACAATTCTGTTAAGTTCACGTGCAACCGTAGGAGAATGTTCCATCACGCTACATGAATGTGCTACAAACCAAGGATTTCAATCCTTGATAGCAAAGAATTGTGATATTGACTTTCTTTATTATCTTATTCAGACGAAGAAAAAAGATTTGATACGAAAAGCATGTGGTTCTACATTTTTAGAAATTTCGGCAAACGAAGTTCGTAAAATTCGCACTAATGTGCCATCAAATACAGAACAGAAAAAGATAGGAGCATTACTTTCTCTAATAGACAAACGTATAGAAACTCAAAACAAAATCATTGAGAAACTGGAAACCTTAATTAAGGGGATT